>ODAK010000493.1_pt1 | contig 45479 bp, 39 predicted proteins | sample 1539591 | NCBI WGS metagenome assembly ODAK01 (sample SAMEA3539303, study PRJEB22396) | soil metagenome | biome: tundra; feature: field; material: soil | place: USA | collected 2010-05 | depth 0.15 m
CGGCGACGGTGTAGTCGATGGTCCCCGAAGGATAAGACGGCGGGCCGGGGAGAGCGACCGTCTGAGACGACCCGGTTCCGGCGCATTGGGGCCAGTTGATGTCGTAGCCGAAGCTGCCGGCCGGGTACTGAGGCGACGAGACAGCCGCAATTGGCATGGCGGCGATGGAGGTGACCGGCGAGGTGGCGAGCGCCTCCCGGAGCGCGCCGTGGGCGCCGGCGGTTCCGAAGCTCAAGACGGTGCCGTTCTGCTCGGCCATCCAGTCTCCTGAGCCGTCGGGGGTGACGGCGAGCCCCACGACGGGCGACGTGGCTCTCACCGCCGGGAAGCTCGCCAGTTGCACCGCGTCGCCGAAGCTGAACACGGTCCCGTTTGCGTCGGCGAGCCAGTACCCGCCGCCGTCGGGCGTCGCCGCCATCGCGACGATGGGCAGACCCGCGGTGTCGGCTCTCGCCGAGCCGTAGAACAGCGCGTTGCCGAAGCTGAAGACCCCTCCGGTGCTGCAAGCGATCCAGTATCCCTTTCCGTCGGTGGTGGCCACTATCGAGATGACGTGGCCCGAGATCGGTGACCTGATCGAGCCGTGGTTCTTGGCGTCACCGAAAGCCATCACATGGCCGGACGAGGTGACGAGCCAGTACCCGCCGCCGTCGGGAGTCGCCGCGGCGGCCACGACCGGGTCCCGCCGCAGCCTGCCGCCGGCACCGCCCTTGTTCTGGGCATCCCCGAACCGGTACACGCTGCCGTCGGCGCCGATCAGCCAGTAACCCTTGCGGTCGGGGGTGGAGACCAGGGCGATGATGGGAGCGACCAGGTCCTTGCCGAAAGCAGAGCCGTAGTAGGCGGCTCTCCCGAGTGCCGCCACCTTGCCGTTGGCCTCGGCCAGGTCGTAGGCGAGAGTGTCGGGAGTCGGCATCAGAACTGCAGTGATGGAGGTGACCGGCGAGGTGGAGCGCACGCCGGCGAGCGAACCGTGGGCGGTCGCGGTGCCGAGGCTCAAGACGGTGCCGTTCTGTTCGGCCACCCAGGCTCCTGTTCCGTCAGGGGTGACGGTGAGTCCCACGACGGGCGACGTGGCTCTCACCGGATCCAGCTGTGCGAGGGGCAGCGCGTCGCCGAAGCTGAACACGGTCCCGTCTGCCTCGGCGAGCCAGTACCCGCCGCCGTCGGGGGTCGCCGCCATCGCGACGATGGGCAGGCCGCCGGTGTCGGCTCCCCAGTAGAGCTGTGCATCACCGAAGGTGAAGACTCCGCCCGTGCTGAGAGCGATCCAGTAGCCCTTGCCGTCGGCTGTGGCCACGATCCCAACGACGTGGGCCCCGATGGTGGGTGAGAGCGAGCCGTAGCTCTTGGCGTCACCGAAGGCCATCACACGGCCGGACGAGGTGACGAGCCAGTACCCGCTGCCGTCGGGGGTCGCCGCCGCAGCCACGACCCGGTCCGGCCGCACCTTGCCGCCGGCACCACCTATGTCCCTGGCATCCCCGAACGGGTACACGGTGCCGTCGGCGCCGATCAGCCAGTAACCCTTGCGGTCAGGGGTGGACACCAGCGCGACGATGGGCGCGACGAGGGGAGTGCCGAACGCAGAGCCGTAATAGGCGGCGCCCCCCAGCGCCTGCACCTTGCCGTTGGACTCGGCGAGGTCATAGGAGAGGTTGCTGGGAGCTGGCACCCCCACTTCGGCGATGGAGGTGACGGGGGAGGTGGCCGGCACGCCCGGCAGCGAACCGTGTGTGGTGGCGGTGCCGAAGCTCAAGACGGTGCCGTTCTGCTCGGCCATCCAGGCTCCCGTGCCGTCGGGGGTGACCGCGAGACCCACGACGGGCGACGTGACGGCCACCGGAGAGATCGGTGCGAGGCGCTGCGCGTCGCCGAGGTTGAACATGGCCCCGTTTGCGTCGGCGAGCCAGTACCCGCCGCCGTCGGGCGTCGCCGCCATCGCGACGATGGGCAGGCCCGGCGTGCCGGCCTTCGCAGATCCGTGGGAGGGCGCGTCGCCGAAGTTGAAGACGCCTCCGGTACTGCAGGCGATCCAGTATCCCTTGCCGTCGGTTGTGGGCACCATCCCGACGACATGGGCCCTGATCCGTGTCGTGATCGAGCCGTAGTCCTTGGCGTCACCGAAGGCCATCACCTGGCCGGACGAGGTGACGAGCCAGTACCCGCCGCCGTCGCGAGTCGCTGTGGCGGCCACGACCGGGTCCGGTCGCACCTCGCCCCCGGCACCGCCCTCGTTCTTGGCATCCCCGAACGGGTACACGCTGCCGTCGGCGCCGATCAGCCAGTAGCCGTTGTGATCAGGGGTGGAGACCAGGGCGATGATGGGAGCGACGAGGTAGGTGCCGAACGCAGAGCCGTAGTAGGCGGCTCCGCCAAGCGGTTCCACCTTGCCGTTCGCCTGGGCGAGGTCGTAGGCGAGCTCGGGCGTCACGGTGGCCTGCGTGCTTGCGTTCGACTTCGCGAAAGCGAGCGCCGCGCTCGGCTCACTCCCGGCGGTTTGGCCCACCGCGGCGGTGCCGAGCCGCGGCGTGGCGCCGGCATCGCTCGCGCCGAGCCCGAGCCCGAGCCCGAGCGCGACCGCGACAGCGACCGCGACAGTCGACATCATTCCAAGACGGCTCGGTCGGCGCCGGACACTCATGACCGATGTCACTGCCAATGGCACCTCATGATTCGGGGCGTCCCCGTTGTTCCAGGCGAGCCGTAGAGCGCCGGCCACTGGCCGGCTGGTCGTAGCGCGGTGCGGTCCTCTTGTAGACGTTGCGAACGCTAAGAGTGGATTCTAGACCACTTATCGTCACAAATACAAAACTTTGAACACTTTGTCATCTTTGACCCCAGAACCACCAGGTCTGCGCATCATCCGCGCAGGAGTTCTGCGACGCGGAACGCGAGGTCGGTGGACTGACGGGCGTTGAGGCGAGGGTCACACGTGGTCGTGTACCGCAAGGGCAACTGCGCTTCGAGGATGCCCTCGATCCCGCCGAGGCACTCGGTGACGTCGTCACCGGTCAGCTCGATGTGCACTCCTCCCGGCCAGCTTGCCTCGGCCTTGTGAACAGCGAAGAACCCCTGGATCTCTCCGAGCACGTCATCGAAGTGGCGTGTCTTGTGGCCGGATTCACTCGCGAAGGTGTTGCCGTGCATCGGATCGCAGACCCAGGCCACCGGGTGGCCGGCGGCGGACACCGCGCGGACGAGCGGCGGCAAGGCGCTTCGGACTTTGTCGACGCCCATCCGGGTCACGAAGGTGAGCCGACCCGGCGCCCGATCGGCGTTCAGTCGCTCACAGAGCGCTATCGCCTCGTCAGGGGTTGCAGTCGGCCCGAGCTTGACTTCGACCGGGTTCCCGATCCCCGCCGCGAACTCGACATGGGCGCCGTCGATTTCGCGGGTGCGCTCTCCGATCCAGAGGAGGTGGGCAGAGCAGTCGTACCAGCCACCCGTGAGCGAGTCCCTTCGGGTGAGCGCCTCCTCGTACTCGAGCAGCAAGGCCTCGTGGCTGGTGAACAGGTCGACCTGGTGTATGGGGGAGTCGACCGAGAGATCGACCCCGCAGGCGTTCATGAACCGGAGCGCACGGTCGATCTCCTCCGCTATCGCTTCGAAGCGCCGGCCCTCGGCGCTCGTCGCGAGAAACTCGAGATTCCAGAGGTGGACCTGTGCCAGGTCAGCAAAGCCGCCTTTGGTGAAGGCACGAAGCAGGTTCAATGTCGAGGCCGACTGATGGTAGGCAGCCAGCATGCGCCGGGGATCGGGCACTCGCGCGGACGGAGTCGGCGTGTCGTCGTTGATGATGTGGCCCCGGAACACAGGCAGCTCGATCTCGCCAATGAGCTCCGTTGCCGAAGAGCGAGGCTTGGCGAACTGCCCGGCGATGCGGCCGACTTTCACGACCGGGACACCCGAGCCGTAGGTGAGGACGACCGCCATCTGCAAGATGACCTTCAGCTTGTCGCGGATCGAGTCGGCCGAGAAGTCGTCGAAGGACTCGGCACAGTCGCCGGCTTGGAGCAGGAACGCCTTGCCGGCGGCGACAGCGCCGAGCGCGCGAGTGAGTCGGCGCGCCTCGCCGGCAAACACGAGCGGTGGGAGCGCCGCGAGCTGGGCAAGGACCTCGGCGCGGGCGACGGGATCGGGCCATGGTGGCTGATGGGCAGCGGGGCGCGTGTGCCACGAGGCCGGGTGCCAACCCCCCTCCGGCACCGGCGTTGGCGTCGCCGGAGTGGTGTTGTCGAAAAGCGCCTCTTGCGCCGAATCCGATGTTGTCCTCACCGCACCAGCGTACGCAGCCGCGAGAGCGCGCTCTCGCGGGCCGGCGGCCCGCGGACCGAGCACGACCCGTGACGAGCACGACCCGTGACGAGGACGACCCGTGACGAGCACGACCCGTGACGAGCACGACCCGTGACGAGGACGACCCGTGACGAGGACGAGTCGTCGCTACGCTTCGCTCGTGAGCGGGTTTCGGCGACTCGGCATTCTCGGGGGAACCTTTGATCCCGTGCACGTCGGTCACCTCGTGGCAGCCGTGAACGCTCGACATGAGCTCGGCCTGGATCGGGTATTGCTCGTCGTAGCGAACGAGCCCTGGCAGAAGGTGGGGAACCGCCCGGTCACGCCCGCGGCCGACCGCTTGGCGCTGGTGGAGGCCGCGGTGGAAGGTGTCGACGGGCTCGAGTCAAGTGGCATCGAGATCGAGCGGGGCGGGCCCTCTTACACCGCCGACACCGTGGCCGAGCTCGAAGCGCGGTGGCCCGGCGTCGAATTGAACCTGATCGTCGGCGCCGATGCTGCTGCTGGGCTCGGGTGCTGGGAGCGGATCGCCGAGGTTCGATCCAAGGTCGTCCTGGTGGTGGTCAACCGGCCTGGCACCACGATCGACGCTTCCGGCCCGGACAGTCCCCTCGAAGGCTGGGATGTTCGTATGGTCGAGGTGCCTGCACTGGAGATATCGAGCACCGACCTGCGCGATCGGGTTGCGTCGGGGCGCCCCCTAGACTTCCTGGTTCCTATGCCAGCCATCCACGTCATCCGCCAACGCGGCCTGTACCCTGTGCCCAGATGAGCCGCCACGGGAAGTCCCGGTTCGCACCGCAGGATGCGTCCGGCCGTGTGCGGCGCGTCGGCACGGCTCGCTTCGATCGGCTCGACCAAAGGGCCTCCGGGTCGCGTTGAGTCTCGACTCCGTGTTCGTAGCGGCCGTTGCCGCTTCGTCAAAGACTGCCGATTCGACCGTAGTGCTCGACGTCGGGGACCTGCTAGGAATCACGGACCACTTCGTGATCACGAGCGGGAGCAACGTGCGCCAGGTCCGCACCATCGCCGAAGAGATCGAGCTGCGTGTCAAGGAGCAGGGAGGCGGCTCGCCCCGTTACGTCGAGGGCCTGGACGATGCCCGCTGGGTGTTGTTGGACTATGGCCAGTTCGTGGTCCACGTGTTCCTCGCCGAGGCGCGGCGTTATTACGACCTGGAACGACTCTGGGCCGATGCGCCCCGAGTGGAGCGGGCCGGCCCGGAGGCACGTCGCGTCGGAGTTGAGCTCTAGAGCCTTCGCAACAACCGGAACGGATCCTCGACGTACCGCGGCTGTCAGGGAACCAGTTGCGCGTAGTCGGCGCGATGCACGACGAAGCTCGTTGCGAACGAGCCGTTGCCGACCACAGGTTGGATGATCGCACCGCCATACTCGAACAGGACGCCGTGGACCTGCGGGAGGGACGTCACGGTGTAGACGATCTGAGCGAACTCGTAGGTCGCTTGACCCGGGCGGGGTGACCCGAAGCTGGAATCGAGCACCACGGTCAGCACGCCCCCGGTCTGGGCGCCGGCGATGAGGTTGGCCGATGACGGGATTGCACTCTGGATTCCCTGGTCCAATTCCGTCGGAGCCGGACCCGTTTCGAGAGCGTCGAGCATTCCCTGTGGCGTCGGCGGTGGGCGAAGGTACCGAATTCGTCCCACCAGCTGAGCATCGGGTCCGAGAAGGTAGATCTCCTCCGGTATTGAACCGAGCAGCCTCGAGACGCTGGGGATGGTCGCGTTCGACTCGCTCAGGGCGAGGGGCATCTCGTCGGCCGGGATCGCCTGTGGCGAGTTGTCGATCGGGAGCCCGCAACCGGCGACCGCGATCACGACCACAACAAGGCACCCGAGAGCGACAAGCCGTCGGATTTTCATGTCACAACCTCACTCCATGCCGGGAGCTCAACGACAAAACGTGAGCCTCCACCCAGACGGTCCTCGACCCACACGCGACCGCCATGCTGATTCACATGCTGCGCGACGATGGCCAGCCCGAGACCGGTACCGTCGCCGAGGCCGCGGCGCCGGCCCGTGGAGCCCCGCGAGAACCGCTCGAAGATCCGGTCCCGCTCCTCGGGAGCGATCCCCGGGCCGGCATCCTCGACGAGGAAACGCACAGAGTCGCCGTGATCCTCGATGGCAAGGAGCGTCACACCGCCGGCGTAGCGCTGCGCGTTCTCGAACAGGTTGGCGAAGATCCGTTCGAAACGACGCTTGTCCACCAGGATGTGCTGTGACGCGACTCCCGGCGCGAAACGTACCGGTACATCGGCACCGGTCGCTTGGACGGTGTGCTCGACGAGCGATCCGACGGTCACCTCGTCACGGGAGATGTCGCCGGGCGTCGCGTCAAAGCGCGAGATCTCGAGAAGCTCGTCGACGAGGCGCCGGAACCTTCGGACCTCGGCCCCGAGAAGATCGAGCGCCTGGAGCGCCCTGGGCGGCAGCTCGTCGCGCCGCGCCTCGAGGACCGAGAGCGAGTTGGCAAGGGTCGTGAGCGGGGAGCGGAGCTCGTGGTTGACGTCAGAGGTGAAGCGGGCCTCACGTTCGATGCGTTCTTGAAGTTGGTCCACCATCTGGTTGAAGGCCGAAGCGAATGGCGCCAGATCGGCGAAGTAGGCGCTCTCGAGGCGTGTGTCCAGGCGCCCTCCGGCGATCGCGAGCGCCGCCTGTGTGGTCTCGCGCAGCGGCCGCAGCGCGCGGCCGGCCGCCCAACGGCCCAACACAGCCCCGGCGACAGTTGTTATCAGGGCTGCGAGCGTGAGAGCGGCCAGCAGTGTGTGCAGGGTTCTTGTGAGGTCTGACAAGTCGAAGACCTCGAAGTAGGCGGCATTCTCGCTGCGAGAGGCGGACTGGGCGTGGATTGGCACTCCGACGACGAGCTGCGCAACTCCAGAGGACCCGATGACCTGCCAAGCCGGTGAGCCCGCGAGCACGTGTACCTTGAGCGCCTGGGGCAGCTGACGCGGCGACAGGGTCGCGGACGACGGGTACCAGTGTTTCGTGCTGTATATAAGCGAGTCGGTGTTCGGACCGGAGTCGAGCGTCGTGATCAGCGCCGGGATGTACGCAGTCGGAACTCGAAGCTCGCCCCGCAACAGGACTGCGTTAGCCAAGGCCTGGTGCCGCATGGAGGCAAGCTGCTGGTTGACTATCGAGGTACGGACCGCTACGTAGCCGATACCTGCCAAGACGCTGGAGAGGGCCAGGGCTCCGAGCGCGAACGCTGTGGTGACCCTGGCACGCAACCCGAGGCGCCGCTTTTGAGGCCCGTGGGCAGGATCAGGGACATTCGTCGGAAGGGCCGTGGGCTCTGGCGAAGCCTGGGCTGTCGCCACACCGTCGACCCGCATGGCTAAGGAGCGAGCTTGTATCCGAGGCCGCGCACCGTGAGCACGTGGCGCGGCTCACTGGGGTCATTCTCGATCTTGGTGCGCAGCCGCCGGACGTGGACGTCGACGAGCCGTCCATCTCCGAAGTAGTCGTAGCTCCAGACACGTTCGAGCAGCTGTTCTCGCGAGAGAACCTTGCCCACGTTGGCGGCGAGCTCACAGAGCAGCAAGAACTCGGTACGCGTCAGGTGGACTTCCTCGCCGCTGCGACGCACGACGCCGGCCTCCGGAAGGATCTCGAGATCGCCGAACTCGAGTTGCACGAGTCCCGGTTCGCCGGCGCGGGCCCTCCGCAGCAACGCTCGTATGCGAGCTGCGAGCTCCTTGGGCTCGAACGGTTTGGTGACGTAGTCGTCCGCGCCAGCCTCGAGGCCGGCGACGACGTCATGGGTATCGGTGCGAGCCGTGACCATGATGATCGGCACTGCGCTCGCCTTTCGGAGCTCGCGGCAGCACTCGAATCCGTCCATTCCCGGAAGCATGATGTCGACAACGAGCAAATCGAACGGATTCGAGACGAGGGCTTGGGTCTGGAGCTCAATCGCCTCTTCGCCTGTGCCCGCCTCCTCGACCTCGTAGCCTTCATCCTCGAGCGAAAGGCGCATGGAAGCGCGGATCCGTTCGTCGTCCTCCACTAACAGCACTCTGTGGGCCATGGCTCCATTGTCGCTCAACTTGGAGACTCCCGGGGGCAAGAGCAAATTGACGATGGAACAGCACTTTTCGCGCGCCACTCAGGTACCGTGGAGGGGTGGGCTTTGAGCTCGAAGATTTCGTGCGCTCGCTCGCCTCGGACGCGCTGGCGACTCGCCGGGCGTACCGGAGCGATGTCGAGGCGTTCGTGGCGTGGGCGGGCCGGGCCGGAGTATCGGACCCGGAGAAGGTCGACCGTCTCATGCTGCGGCGCTATTTGGCGTACTTGGCGACGCGAAGGTATTCCCGCAGGACCATCGCCCGAAAGGCCGCCGCCATTCGACGTTACTTCGCATGGCTGCGCCGCCATGAGCTCGTCACGGTCGACCCTTCCCGGCGCCTGTCCGCCCCTGCAGGAGAGGCGCGCCTGCCGCGCGTGCTCGCACCGTCAGAGCTAAAGGTTCTTCTCGAGCCGTCGCCCGACGGCGTTCGGGCCAATCTGCCGGCGTCGGTCAACACGCGCGACGATGCGCTGCTCGAGCTTCTCTACGGCAGCGGGCTGCGGGTCGCGGAGCTCTGCGGGCTCGGACTAGGCGATGTCGATGTGAAGAACCGGTCGGTCACGGTCTGGGGAAAGGGTGGCAAGCAGCGCCGCGTGCCGATGAGCTGCCCGGCCGCCGAGGCGATCGGTCGCTATGTCGCCTCCGGGCGCGAATCGCTCGTCAACGGATCGACTCCTGCAGGTTCCCTCTTCGTCAACCGTCGCGGCCGGCAGATGACTCCTCGGGACGTGCGCCGGGTTCTGGACCGACGCTCACCGGTGCCGACGCATCCGCACGCACTCCGGCACACCTATGCGACTCATCTCGTCGATGGCGGGGCGGATCTGCGTGTCGTACAGGAGTTGCTCGGTCACGCGAGCTTGAGGACGACGGAGATCTACACCCATGTGTCCACCGATCGACTGGTCGGAGCGTACCGAAGCGCTCACCCGAGAGCGTGATGGCACCGACCGGGACCGACCGTCTCCAAACCGTTGAGGAGTTGTGGGCGGATTTCAAGTCGACCGCAGACCAGTCAGCGCGCGATCGGCTGATCCTTCACTACTCGCCGCTCGTGAAGTACGTCGCCGGACGTGTTGCCGCTGCGATGCCAAGTCACGTCGACTACTCCGACCTGGTGAGCTACGGCATCCTCGGGCTGATCGACGCCATCGAGAAGTTCGACCCTTCCAGGGCGATCAAGTTCGAGACCTACGGCGTGCCCCGCGTCCGCGGTGCCATCCTCGACGAGCTCCGGTCGATCGACTGGGTGCCGCGGTCGGTTCGAGCGAAGGCGAGGGCCGTCGACTCAGCGCTGTCCAAGCTCGAAGGCCAGCTCGGCCGTTCACCGACGGATCGGGAGCTCGCAGACGAGATGGAGATGACTACGAGCGATCTTGACGACATCCTCCGCCAGACTTCACGAGCCGGGCTGCTACAGCTCGACGACGTCTTGTTCCGCCAGGGTGGAAGCGGGGGCCAGACGCTCGGCGACACTTTGCAGGACCAAGGGGATGCTCCCGGTGCGACCATCGAGCTCGAAGAGACCCGGCGACAACTCGCGAGGGCGATCCAACGGCTGGATGATCGCGAGCGCAAGGTGCTCACCTTGTACTACTACGAGGGTCTGAACCTTGCCGAGATCGGCGAGATTCTCGGAGTGACCGAGAGCCGCGCCTGCCAGATCCACACCAAGGCGGTGCTCCATTTGAGGCAACGGCTGCGCGACGAACTGACCTGACGCCTCGCGCTTTTTGCCGAAGTCGGTGATGAAGCCGTACGGCTGACCAGCTACCATGGCAGTGAGGCCCGATCGGGTCTCTTTCAAAGTACGTCCTGGCATGCCCGCGGTCGTCCTTCGGGGCGCGGTGCCGGGATTGACTCAACCGTCGGGAGGAGAATCGCGTGGCTGTTGTCACGATGAAGCAACTGCTCGAGGCCGGAGTGCATTTCGGCCATCAGACTCGTCGTTGGAACCCGAAGATGAAGCGCTTCATCTTCGGTGAGCGCAACGGCATCTACATCATCGACCTCAATCAGACGTTGGAGCGCGTCGACACCGCCTACTCCTATGTGAGGGATCTCGTTGCCGGGGGCGGAGTGATCCTCTTCGTCGGCACGAAGAAGCAGACGCAGGATCCCGTGGCGGAGTTCGCGGTCGGGTGCGGCATGCCGTATGTCAACCAGCGCTGGCTCGGAGGCATGCTGACCAATTTCCAGACGGTTGCGGGCCGCGTTCGCAAGCTCGTGGAGCTCGAGGCATCGCGTGCTGCCGGCGACTTCGCCGCGATGCCGAAGAAAGAGGCACTCTCTCACGAGCGCGAGCTCGAGAAGCTCGACCGGAACCTTGGTGGCTTGCGCCGGTTGGACCGGCCGCCAGATGCGATCTTCGTAATCGACACGAAGAAGGAGCACATCGCCGTCACCGAGGCCAACAAGCTGCACCTGCCGGTCGTGGCGGTTGTCGACACGAATTGTGATCCGGATGTCATCGACTACGTGATCCCGGGGAACGACGATGCCATTCGGGCCGGTCGGCTCATGTGCAGAGTCATCGCTGACGCCGTCGTCGAAGGCCGTTTCATCGCTTCGCGGCGCGCCGTGGATGCGGCCAACAGGGTCCGCCGCGCGAGCCAGGAGCCCATTGCGCAGATGTCAGTGCCGGTCGTGACCGAACCGGCAGCATCTTCGACGGCCTCCGAGACCGAGGCCCCGCCAGTCGAGCCCGCGGCCGAGGAGGCCCCGCCCGTCGAGCCCGCGCAGACCTCGGAGGAACTCGCCGAGCGGGCCCCGGTCACGGACGCCGGTGAAGGCCCGGCAGTGGCGGCGGAGGGTGAACCAAGCGGCGCAATCACCCACGAGACGGCGGAAGAGAACCTGGCCGCCCCAGTCACTGAGCACGTTACGGAGGATTGAAAGAGATGGCAGCAATCACCGCGAAGGAGGTGCAGGCACTCCGGAAGAAGACGAGCGCCGGAATCCTGGACTGCCGGCGTGCGCTCGAGGAGGCCGATGGCGACATGGACGAGGCCGAGCGCATCCTCCGCGAGAAGGGCATCATCAGCGCCGCGAAGCGTCAGCATCGCGAGCGCACCGAGGGAGCAGTCGCGGTCGTCGTCCATGGCGATCACAAGCCCGTCGGGGCGATCGCGATGCTCGAATGCGAGACCGACTTCGTCGCGAAGTCGCCCGAGTTCGTCTCGCTTGTCGAGGAGCTCGCGAACGAGCTCGCCTTGAAGGGTGCGGACGGGCTCGCACAGTACTCGGATCGGATCGAGGATCTGACTCTCGTCTCGAAGGAGAACATCGCGCTCGGCCAGACCGTCCGCTTCGAAGCTCCCGAGTCCGCGATCATCGGCAGCTACCTTCACCTGCAGAACGGTCGCGGCGTGAACGCTGTGCTCGTGGAGGTATCAGGGGCCGACGAGACACTCGCTCACGACATCGCTCTCCACATTGCCTTCGCCCGTCCGGAGTACCTGAGGCGTGAGGACGTCCCTGCCGAGCAGATCGAGGACGTCCGCCAGACTGCGGCGGCGATCGCGCGCAACGAGGGCAAGCCTCCGGCCGCGTTGGACAAGATCGTCGAAGGCCGGCTCCAGGGCTGGTACAAAGAGCGCGTCCTGCTCGAGCAACCGTTCGTCCGGGACGAGCAGTACACGATCGGGCAGCTCCTCGGCGGTGCGCAGTTGCTCCGTTTTGCTCAAGCCGTCGTCGGCTCGTGAGCGGGGAGGCGCGGCACTTGTGACCGAAGTGGCGCTCGACGAAGTTGGAGGAGCTCGGCCTCGGTGGCACCGGGTCGTGCTGAAGCTCTCCGGCGAGGCTCTGGCAAGCTCGTTGTCCGACGAGACCATTGACGCGTCGACCGTCGGGCGCCTCGCCAAGGAGATCAGCAGTGCCCAGAGCGAGCTGGACATTCAGATCGCGATCGTCGTAGGTGGCGGCAACATCTGGCGAGGCACCACTGGGGCCGGCCAAGGAATGGACCGTGCAACCTCGGACATCATGGGCATGCTCGGCACGGTCATCAACGCCCTTGCGTTGCAGGACGCGCTCGAACACGCCGGCTGCCCGACCCGGGTGTTGTCTGCCATTCACATGGCCGAGGTCTGCGAGCCCTACATCCGGCGTCGCGCCATCCGCCACCTGGAGAAGGGCCTCGTCGTGATCTTTGCTGCGGGGATGGGAAACCCTTACTTCACAACGGACACCCCTGCCGCATTGAGGGCTGCCGAGATCGAGGCCGACGCGATCTTGAAGGGAACCCATTCCGGAGTGGACGGGGTCTACAGTGCCGACCCTCGCTGCGACGCGAACGCCACCCGCTACGACGAGATCGGGTTCCTGGAGGTCGTGTCCAGAGACCTGCGGGTCATGGATCACACTGCCGTCACCTTCTGCCGTGACAACGGGATCCCGATCCTCGTCTTTGATCTCATGAAGGAAGGCAACATTCGAGCTGCCCTGGTGGGCGAGCGGATAGGTACGCTGATCAGGTGACTGACGAAGCGCTCATCGAAGCCGCGCTCGCCGACAGCGGCGAACGAATGCACAAGGTGGTCGAACATACCAAGGCCGACTTCGCAATGGTCCGGACTGGCCGGGCGTCGCCGGCGCTCGTCGAGAAGATCAGGGTGGACTACTACGGCAGTGAAGTCCCCTTACAGCAGATAGCTGGATTCAGCGTGCCCGAGCCCCGCGTTCTCGTGGTCAACCCGTATGACAAGGGCGCGATGAAGGCTGTCGAGCGGGCGCTGATCAGCTCCGATCTCGGCATCAACCCGTCCAACGACGGGCAGGTGTTCAGGTTGGTGTTCCCAGAGCTCAACGAGGAGCGGCGCAAGGAGTTCGTGAAGATCGTGAAGCATCGAGCCGAGGAAGGACGAGTCGCCGTGCGCAACGTCCGTCGTGCGACTCGGCACGACCTCGAGGCGCTGGAGCGAGAGGGCGACATCTCTTCGGACGACCTCGATCGGGCCGAGAAGGAGTTGGAGAACCTGACCCACGAGCAGATCGCGGAGATCGACAGGCTGTTGAGCCACAAGGAACGGGAGTTGCTCGAGCTCTGAGCATCGGCGGTCCGGCACCTAGCCGCCGCCACGCCGGGAGCCTTTGATGCCGTGGCACGTGAAGACGATGCCGCCGGTACCAGGGGAACCTGCGAGGGAGGAACTGTGGAGGAGGGACAAGAGCCTCAAGGGACCGGCGAGCCGGTCACCGAACGGGCTCGGATTGCCGGCGTCGAGGCCGGGATCGCGGCCGGGTTGGTGCCGTCGACCGAAGCAGTGGCGCGCCCTCGCTCCGAACCGGTCGAGAACGCTTCGGGGTCGGCGAGCTCCGACGTAGCTCCACAAGCCTCAGACTCACCATCGGGGGCGGAAGTGCTTGCTTCCTACGAGCTTCCTGACTGGACGGACCCGCCTACCTTGCAGGTTCCTCGGGTACTCCTGGACCTCGAGCATGAGGCAGCGGTGGAACGGGGTGGCCCGCCACCTACACCGCCCGGGGGACCCGTGTGGCGCGAACGTCAGGAGGACTGGAACGACAGCGACGCTGTCCTTTCCGACCTCGCCAGTGCCGGCCTCCGTGTCACGGCATCGGAGGAGTCGTCGTCCGACGACCCCTTCGCATACGACTTCCTCGACGACGACGGCGAGCTTTCCTGGATCGCCCGCAACGAGGCCCCTGATCCTTCGACGCAGATGCCACGAGCCGCGGATACACCTTCACCGCTCGCCGAACCGGTGCCGCTTCTCGTTGATGTGCCCGAGGCACCTGGTGGAGCACGGGAGGCCCCTGCTGCGGTAACCCTCCCCGATGACTCCGAGGAGGCTGCGGCAGCGCCTGTCCAGCGGCGGCGACACGTTGCACGCCGAGCCGGCCGTCGCGCACAACGGTCCGTCGTGGTTGCGAGGGACGGCAACGTCGCGGCTGGCCGTAACCCGGTCGTCGCCACCCTGACCGGCGTCGTGCTCGCCGCCGTCTTGCTCCTGTGCTTTTTCGCCGGCCCTCCTGCGGTTCTCGCTTTGGTGGTTGTGGCCGTGACGCTCGCGGCAGCTGAGCTCTACAACTCGTTGCGCCTCGCCGGGTATCGGCCGGCCACCTTGCTCGGCCTGCTGGCCGTGCCGGGAGTGATCGTCGCGGCGTACTTCAGAGGGCCTGACGCGATCTTGCTCGCCTTCGTGATCTTCATCGTGGTCGCGATGGTCTGGTACCTCGCCGGGATCACGCGCCGTTCGCCGCTCACCAACCTTTCTGTGACCGTCCTCGCGTTTGGCTGGACAGGAGTGCTGGCCGCATTCGCGGGGCTCCTGGTCGACCCGAGGATCTTCCCGAACCGTCACGGGATCGCGTTCATGCTGGGCGCGATCATCGCCGCCGCCGGTTACGACATCGGAGGTTATGTGGTCGGCAGCCGCTTTGGACGGCACAGCCTCGCTCCGTCGGTGAGCCCGAACAAGACCTGGGAGGGCCTGGTGGGCGGTTGCGTCGTCGCGATCGGGGCGTCGGCAGGCATCACGAGCCAGATCCACCCCTGGCGCGTCAGCACGGCATTCGTGTTGGGCCTCATCGTTGCAGTGGTCGCACCTTGCGGCGACCTCGTCGAGTCGATGATCAAGCGCGACCTCGGTGTGAAGGACATGGGGTCGCTCCTGCCCGGCCACGGTGGGATGCTGGACCGGATCGACGCTCTGCTCTTTGTCCTCCCGGCGGCCTATTGCTTCGTTCGCCTGGCTCACGTGGGATGACGGGGATCATGGACCGGCCAACGCCGGTCCAGGCCACCGCTCGCGGGCTCCCCGACGACTCGCGGAGGCGGGTTGCCGTTGTCGGTTCGACGGGCTCGATCGGTACCCAGACCCTCGATGTGCTCCGGTCGGCCCCTGACCGTTTCGTCGTCAGCGCGCTCGGGGCGGCTAGATCGGTCGATCTTCTCGCGGCCCAGGCGGAGGAGTTCCACCCGGGAGTCGTCGCGATCGCCGACAGCGCGTTCGAACAAAGGCTCGCCGAGCTGCTGCCTGCCGGCATCGAGCTACGCGCTGGTCCGGGTGCGCTGTCCTCGCTCGTGGAGACTGCCGACGTGGTCCTGAACGCCGTCGTCGGATTTGCGGGCCTCGGGGTGACGGTCGCGGCGCTGCGGGGAGGACGGCGGCTGGCTCTCGCGAACAAGGAATCGCTGGTGGCCGGCGCGCCTGTGGTCCAGCGCGCCCGCTCCAGTCCGGGGGCCGAGCTCGTCCCGGTCGACTCCGAGCACGGCGCTATACACCAGTGCCTTGCCTGTGGCCGCCCGGAGGCAGTGGCCAGAATCGTCATCACAGCAAGTGGGGGACCGTTTCGGGGAAGGACCGCGGCCGATCTCGCATCGGTGACGGTGGCCGACGCCCTCGCCCATCCGACCTGGCAGATGGGGCCGAAGATCACGATCGACTCTTCGACTCTCATGAACAAGGGGCTCGAGGTCATCGAGGCTCGCGAGTTGTTCGACGTCGACTATGACCGCATCGAGGTTGTAGTTCACCCCCAGTCGATCGTGCACTCCATGGTGGAGTTCTGCGATGGGACGACGATCGCTCAGCTCTCGACTCCCGACATGCGCCTCCCGATCGGCTATGCGCTCGGCTATCCGGATCGTCTCGCTCACCCGTATGGCTCGCTCGACTTCGCCGCACCAGTTCACCTCGAGTTCGAGCCACCGGACCTCATGACGTTCCCGTGCCTCCGGCTCGCCTACGAGGCGGGGCGCGCGGGCGGTAGCGCGCCGGCATGGCTGAATGCGGCCAACGAGGTCGCGGTGGCGGCCTTCCTGGACGGGCGCATTCCGTGGGCGGCAATCGCCGAGGTCGTGGCAGACACGCTCGAGGTTCACGAGCCCACGGACCTGGTTGAGGTGGAGGACGTTCTGCGGGCCGACGCGCTCGCCCGAGTGCGGGCCGTGAGTGCAGTTGGCCTCCGTGAGCGCGCGACGTGACGACTCGATAGGGCGAAGAAGCGAGAGACTTGTCCTGATGGACGACGCTTCGGGCCCTGGCGTGCCGCTCGCGCCTCAATCGCGGGCGGCTGGGCTCGGCCCGCTGTTGCGGCTGGTTGCTGTCGTGGCTGCCGGCCTTGTCCTCGCAATCGCGTTCGACGCGTTGCCCGTCCTCGTCGTGGTGCTCGCGCTGGTGGCCATGATCATGCTCCACGAGCTCGGCCACTTCGCCACCGCGAAGTGGAGCGGGATGAAGGTCACGCAGTACTTCCTGGGCTTCGGGCCGAGGCTCTGGTCGATACGGCGTGGAGAGACGGAGTACGGTGTCAAGGCGATTCCGGCCGGAGGCTACGTCCGGATCGTGGGCATGACGATGCTCGAGGAGGTTGATCCCTCCGACGAGGCGCGCAGCTACCGCCAGGCATCTTTTCCCCGGCGTCTCCTGGTCGCCTTCGCCGGGTCGGGCATGCACGTGATCCTCGCGTTCGTGCTGTTGTTCTCGCTGTACGCCTTCTCGGGGGCACCGACGGTGACCTCGCCGACGATCTCGAGCCTCGGGCAGTTCTCGAAGGGCCTCAGCCCGGCGCAACGCGCGGGGCTGAAGCCCGGCGACATGATCGTGGCCGTCGACGGGCGCAAGGTCACCGGCCTGGATTCGCTCATCACTTTCGTGAACAAGCACCCCGGTGACGCACTTACCTTCGTCGTGGACCGCAACGGCCACGACTTGACCCTTCGGGTCACCCCGGTTGACGGTCGCCATGTCGTCGAGGTGATCGGCGGCCAGCGTGTCCAGGCTGCAAACCCCTCGGGCCCGCCGAAAGGGGTCATCGGTGTCGTGCTCACCGATGTGCGGAACGTGTCGGTCGGCCCGTTGACCGCGGTCGGCCGTGCCGGCTCGCAGCTCGGCTCCATGTTCGCTCAGACATTCAGCGGGCTGGCTCAGGTCTTCTCCCTGCACGGGCTCAGCAATTTCGCCCACCAGGTCGCCGTGGCCGGGAACAGCAAAGCCTCCGGATCCTCGGGAGCGTCCGGGCAGGGATCAGGGGGAGGCACGATCCTGTCCATCGTCGGGGCCGTCCAAATCGGTGCCCAAGCAGCCAGGCAAGACGTGGCCGCTCTGCTGTACCTGCTCGCCGCCATCAACCTCTTTGTCGGCATCGTGAACCTGTTCCCCATGCTGCCCCTCGACGGAGGTCATGTCGCGATCGCAATCTACGAGCGAGCCCGTTCACGCAAAGGGCGCAGCTATCACGCGGACGTCGCCAAGCTCATGCCGGTCGCTTACGTCTTCCTGCTCTTCGTCGTGCTCATCGGGCTCGGCGCTCTCTACATGAACATCGTCAACCCGGCTCAACTGCCTGGAGGCTAAGGGCTCGCCGACGAAACGGGCTCGACCAACGAGGCCCGGGCTGGTCTCGCAAGCTGTTCAGACGGAGCGGCCGAGGCCCTCGACGGCACGCCGCTAAGCTGGCGATCGATGGCCAGAACAGGCGCGACGTTGGCCGAACGGCGCAAAACCCGCCAGATAAAGGTAGGAAAGGTTCCAGTTGGCGGCGGCGCGCCTGTATCGGTCCAGTCCATGACGGTGACGAAGACGGCCGACACCGAGGGGACCCTCGCCCAGGTGTACGCGCTTGCCGCGGCCGGGGCCGACATCGTGCGTTGCACGTGCAACGAGCAGGAGGCGGCCGAAGGCCTCGCTGTAATCGTCCCCCGCTCGCCTGTGCCCATCGTGGCCGACGTGCACTTCCACTACGAGATGGCGCTCGCGGCCCTCGAAGCCGGAGTTCACGGGCTCCGGTTGAACCCGGGGAATCTGCGCAAGCCCGAGGAGATCAAGCTTGTCGCCTCCGAGGCGCGTGACCGCGGCGTTCCGATCCGCATCGGCGTGAATGCCGGTTCGCTGCATCCCAGCTTGTACAAGAAGTACGGCGGCGCCACGCCGGAGGCGCTTGTCGAGTCCGCACGGATGGAGCTCGCCTACTTCGATGAGGTCGGTTTCGACGACGTCAAGATCTCCGTGAAGGCGTCCAACGTCCCGCTCATGATCGAGGCGTACAGGCTGGCCTCGGAGACCTTCGATCATCCACTTCACCTCGGTGTCACAGAGGCAGGACCTCCTCCTGCCGGTTTGATAAAGGGCACCGCAGGGATCGCGACCCTTCTCGCCGAGGGCATAGGCGACACGATCCGGTACTCGCTTACCGCCGACCCGGTCCAAGAAGCTCGGGCCGGTCGTCAGCTGCTCGAAGCGCTCGGGCTTCGCGAGCGCAAGGGCCTGGACCTCATCGCGTGCCCATCCTGCGGCCGTGCCGAGATCGACGTGATCGAGATAGCGCGCCAGGCCCAAGAGGCGTTGGAATCCCGCTCGCTGCCGCTTCAGGTGGCGGTGATGGGTTGCGTGGTCAACGGGCCCGGAGAGGCCCGCGAGGCCGATCTCGGGATTGCAGCAGGGCGCCACAAGGGGCACCTGTTCATCAAGGGCAAGATCGTGCGGGTCGTGCCCGAGGACGAGATGGTCGAGGCTCTGGTCGCCGAGGCGGAGAAGCTCGTCGCCGAGGGCATCGAGGCGCGCCTGGCTGCAGCGGACGCCGGCGCCGAGCGGGAAGCCGAGGAGGACCGCAGGGCGCTTTTCGAGGCCAAAGGCAGCGACGTCAACCACTCCGCGGAGCGGATTCAGATGATCCGCAAGACGATCGCGAACGAGCAGGAACCCCACCCCTTCAGCGGCTGATGGCGGCGCCAGGATGGCGCGCGAGGCGAGAGAATGACGGACTTCGAGCTTCGACCCATCGAGATCCACGAGATCAACGCCTTCGCGTCCTGTCAGGCGGCTGCGTTCGGTGGTCGCTACACGCCGGACAAGCTCGAGAGCTTGGCGGAAGAGCTACAGCTCGACCGATCGCTCGCTTTCTTCGACAGTGGGGATCTCGTCGCCACGACCAGTTCGTACGTGGTCCCGATGACGCTGCCGGGCCTCGTCCGGTGCAAGGTTGCGGCGGTCACGGACGTCTCGGTGGCTCCGACGCATCGCCGCCGCGGGATGCTCACCTCGATGATGCGTCGCCAGCTCGACGACCTCCGTTCGGCCAATGAGCCCCTGGCGGTCCTCTTTGCCAGCGAGGGAGGGATATACGGACGCTACGGCTACGGCCCCGCGACCTTCGGCGCACGCTATGTGGTCGACAAGCGACCTGCCCGACTGCTGACACCGGTCGCAGCGCCGACGGACTCGAGCCCGGGCTGCGGCTCCGGGTCGGTCCGGCTCGTCGAGCTTGATCAGGCAGCTGAAGCGTTCCCCGCCGTCTACGGCGCTTACGTGCCAACCCGGGTTGGTGAGCTCGATCGCCCGCACGGGGAGTGGGCAGAGTTGCTGGGGAACCCGAACGGTGCGGGCGAGGACGCGAGACACCGTTTCTATGTGTGTTATGAGCAAGCAGGTCGCATCGAGGGCTATGCCGTCTATCGCGTAGCCGCGGTCGACCCTGCCGATCACTGGCGCCGCGCTGTGTTCCTGGAGGAGATGTGCTCGCTGGGCGACGAGAGTTACACGTCCCTGTGGCGGTACTTGCTCGGCATCGACCTCACCGAGGAGCTGCGCACCCGCAGCCGTCCGGTCGATGAGCCCTTGCGGTATCTCCTCGAGGACCAGCGGCACCTTCGTATGGCAAGTTGGGGGGATCGCACCTGGGTCCGTCTGGTGGACGTCGCGCAAGCGCTCGCCCGCCGTCGGTATGAGGAGGAGGCAACCCTCGTCATCGAGGTGGAGGATCCGTTCTGCCCGTGGAACGACGGTCGTTTCCGCCTTTCTGTCGACCGCGGAGGGGTTGGGACGGTAGAGCGCGTCAATGCCGCGCCCGACCTTGCCCTCCCGGTAGAAGCGTTGGGCGCTGTGTACCTCGGAGGTGTCCCGTTCGCAGGCATGGCAGAGGTCGGCCGGATTGCGGAATGCACCGAGGGAGCCGCGCGACGCGCCGACCGGATGTTCAGTGTTCGGCGCCCGCCATTTTGCACGACGAACTTCTGAGCCGGAAGACGAGTCAGCTTCAGCGAGACACGCGGCCGCACCACCCGGCGGGACTGCCCGGGGGGACTGCCCGGCGGGACTGCCCGGCGGAGGCAGCAGTCGGACCGGCTGCCGGTCCTCAGATCCTCTCCAGCCGCAGTACCTGGGCCTCAGGCACCACGCTGCGAACGAGCTCCTCGAGGTGGGGGTGGCAGGTCATGAACAGCACCTGATGGTGCTCGGCAGTCTCGGCGATCGCCTCCGCGACCGACACTGCGCGCCCAGGATCGAAGTTCACCAGCACATCGTCGAGAATGAGTGGGAGGGCCTCGGAGCGCTCGGCAAAGGTCTCCGCGAGTCCGAGTCGCAGACAGAGGTACAGCTGTTCGACGCTACCTCGGCTCAGATTGCTGGCGTCGATCTCGGCTCCAGCTGAGGAGAGGACCCTGATGGCCTCGCGACCACCTTCGACACCTACAGACGGCAGCAAGCGCGTGTAGCGGCCCTCGGTCACCTTTGCGAAGCGACCACCCGCACGAGCGAGCACAGCGGGCTGATGTTCCTGCTCATGTCGCTTCAAAGTTCGCTCGAGCAGCAGCCGGGCACATCCGAGGATGGCCCAGGACTTGAGTACCTCCTCGAGATCTTGCTCGAGCGCGAGCCGCGTCTGCTCCAGCTCTGATACCCGGGCCGACCCGGCGACATCCCGCAGCTCTTTCGACGCGTCCTGATGCGCTCGCACCAGCTGCTCCAGACGGTGGCGAGCTTCCGATCGCGCAGGCGCTAGCCCTGCCTGCTCCTCGTTCCAGACGAGCACCTCTCCGGTCTCGAGCTCGGCCCGCAGACGCCGCGCTTGAGGACCCAGGCCTAACGAGCGCTCCAGCTCTGCGCTCGCCTCCTCGACCACCTGCAGTAGAGAGGTCCTCGTCGCTCGGAACTCGACCGCTTCCTCGAGAGAGGAGCACAGTTCATCGAGGGCGCGGGCCGGTTCGACTTCGAGCCACTCGACCCCACTGCCGAGCTCGCGAAGCCCGGCTGAGAGCCTGGCGAGGCGAGCTTCGAATTCAGAGACCTCCGCGCGTAGTCGGCCGATCTTGGCATCGACGCGATCCAGCGCGCCGAGGTCCTTCCAAGCCGCTTGAAGCGCCGTGAGGCTCTCGAGGACACCGTCAGGTGAAAGCGCGGGCGTAAGCCCGTGCGCGGCTTTCCACGCGGCGAAAGCGGCGCGCTCAGCTTCGAGGTCCTCGGACGCCAGCGCGAGTGACTCGTGGGCAAACTTGCGTCGTTGCAGCGCCGTGGTCGTTCGGCGACGGTCATCCTCGCGCGATCGCTCGAGGGCTCGAGCGGCTTCAATGGTCTCCGCGGCCGTCTCGACGTCGGAATCACTCGGCGTGTCGGGCAGGCCGAGGGCGGTGGCAAGCTCGGCCACGCGCGCGACGACGCGTTCGTTGGCCGCCTCTACGCCGGTCTCTTCCGCCGGCGCTGCGACGAAGAGCTGTCGCCGTGCTGCGATCGCGACGGCCAGGAGCACGAACCCGGCCGCAGCGAGAACCGCGCAGAGGATGCGCACCGCCGATACACCAGGTGCAAGGGCTGCGACGACTGAGAGCCCGACGATGGCGAAGGCCACGAGCGCGATCGAAACGCCGCTCGTGCCCCCGAGCGCGCCGGCAGAAGTGCCTGCTCGGCGCTCGCTCGCTTGTTGTTCTGCGATCAGCAGGCGCTGCTCGGCGAGGTTCTTGCGCAGCTCGCTCACCAGTCTCGCCTGCTGCTCCGGGTCCACCTCTGGTGTCGCAGGAGCGACGGCCGCTGCTGCACCGTCAGGATCCGGAAGGCCGGCGAGCTCTGGAGCGGTGTCGGCGTCCTCCGCCAGGGCGCGGGCCGTGCGCCAACTCGCCTCGCGTTCTCCGAGCGCAACACGAAAGCGCCGCCCCTGGTCCATGAGCCCGATCCAGCCATCACTGGTGCGAACACGGTCACGGTCCCAAGTCGGGCCGAGTGAACCCATCGCCGCTTGAATGGACTGCTCGATCCCGTGACGTTGGTTGTACAGGTCATCCAGCTGGCCCACACGCTCAAGGTGCCCGGAGCACGCCGATCTGAGTGACTGCAGCTCGGTCGCTTGCGTCTCGAGCCAAGCGGTGAGCGGCTCGGGCTCCTTCCAGCAAGCTAGGCGCTGCTCGGCCGTTCGCTTGCGCTCGAGCACATCCCACAGCCGGACCAGCAGGTCGAGGTCTCGTATCCGGCGATCGTTCCGATCGGCTTCCTCGCGCGCTTGGGCCACCTCGCGTTCCAAGCGCGACAGCTCCACCTGTCGTGCGGGGTAGCCGGCGGCTTCGCGGCTCGCTTCAGTGAGACTGCGGCGAACGCTCTCGAGCTCGGCCAGCAGGCGGTTGGCCAAAGCGTCGCCCTGTCGTAAGCGAGCCAGCTCGAGGCGTTGCCTGTGAAGGCTGCTCATCGCCCGGGCTGCAGACCGGCGCTGGCCGACGATGCTGGCGGAGAAGAGCAGCTCTTTCACATCGTCTCGGGTTACGGCTTCTGCGCTTCCGAGCTCGGTCAGATCGACGGCGAACACCGCCCGGAACAGCGCTTCGTCTGCGCCGCCGAGTGCCCTGCGCAGGTCCTCTTCGGATGCCGGACCTCCATCGGGTCGCCGGATGCTGACCGGCTTGTGCGGGCCGGCGTAACGCTCGATTCGCCATTGCCGGTCGTTGTCCGGCTCGCTGCCAGGGCCTTCGGCCAGTGTGAGCTGGCCGCCGTGGCGTCCGCCTCGGACCGGCGCGCGGAATCGAGGATTGTCACGACGGCTGGGAAAGCCGAACAGCATTGCGGTGAGGAAGTCGAGCAGCGTCGACTTGCCGGCTTCGTTCGGCCCGCTCACGATCACGAGACCCGGGGAGAGGTCGTCGATCCCGAGATCGGCCAGCCCTCCGAAGCCGTCGATGTGGAAGCCCGCGATGCGCATGGCGACTCCAGCCCGCCTCAGCGCCTGTCGCCCTCGAGCTCGCTGAGCGCGAGCATGAGGGCCCGATCGATGAGCTCGACTGTTGGCAAGCTCGGCGAGGCCAGCAGTCGTTCGAGGGCGCGCCGGGTTCTCAGTGCTCCGGGGAGCCCTTCGGAGAGCTCAGCCGCGAGGTCTTCCAATGCACCGTGATCGGTTGCGAGGCTTAGACCGAGCTGGTCGGCTAGAGCGATCAGATCGGCGGCGAAGTCTGATCCGGCCCGAGCCGCATCGAGGTCGACGGCCGGACCCGACCGGTCGTCGATGGAGTCCCACCAGCAGAAAGGCTGGTCCTCGGCGAAGTCGCCCCGCAGCGCGATCAGCAGGTCCTCCAACGTTCCTGGCCGCCGGAGGTCAAAGTGCAGCTCGCTATGGCCCACGAGTTGTCCGCGGAGAACTAGCGAGCGCCCATCAGCAGACGCGAGCCGATCCCGCGAGGCGCTGACGAGTTTGGCGCGCAGCTCGGCGAGATCGGCGATGTCGCCGAGCTCGAGCTCTACGAGATCAAAGCGCACAACGTCGCAGCCGACCGCCTCGATGTCTGTGACGCGCCCCCTGCTGGCGTGAACAACCACCGCACCCTTCGGCCCTCGTTCGCTCGGCTTGGGGCTGCGGGCCTGGAGGTTGCCGGGGTAGACCACCCAGGGCTCGTCAGAGCCGCTGCGGCCCGAGAGGGTCATTCGCGCGTGCACGTGGCCGAGCGCCCAGTAGTCGAGGCCGATGCTCCGCAAGTCGTCGAGCGTGCACGGGCTGTAGTCGTCGTAGCCGGAGGCCGCACCTTGCACGTTGCAATGAAGAACGCCTATTTGGACACCCGGCCCGGCGCGATGAGCGAACCTCAGCGCCAGATTCTCCCGTTCGCTGCGCTGAGCGAAGCTGATGCCTTGCACAGTGGCCAGAGGGTTCCCGTCGACCTCGACGGGAACCGCCTTGACGGTTCCAGTGCCGAAGACCGTGACCCGTTCCGGCCATGGACCACCAAGGGCGGACCACCCCGTCTCGACCGGGTCGTGGTTGCCGTGCACGACGAAGCTGGAGATGCCCGCGGTCGACAGGCGGGCGAGGCCGTCGCGGAACCGCATCTGTGCCCGAAGCCCGCGTTCGGGCCCGTCATAGATGTCGCCGGCGACCACGAGGAAAGCGACGCGCCGCTCCAGGCACAAGTCGACGAGGGAGTCGAACGCGACGAGCGAGGCTTCACGAAGCTGTTCGGCCACGTGTGGAGCGGTCGAACCGATGCCTTTGAAAGGCGTATCAAGATGCAGGTCTGCCGCGTGGACGAAACTGAAGTCGGGAGTCCGGGAGGGATCATCCATCAAAGCGAGGCTACCTGGGGGGTGTATTGCCAGCCGGTGATCCCTACCGACGTGAATCTGAGGACAGGAGCGAGATGACTGAGCGGACAGCTGGCGACGTGGTCGTGGACGTGCTCGCGCGGTCGGGAGTCGAGGTCGTGTTCGGCATCCCGAGTGTCCACAATCTCCCGATTTACGACGCGATCAGGCGTGACAGCCGGATTCGCGCGATGAGCGTCCGCCACGAGCAAGGCGCTGCTGGGGCGGCCGACGGGTTCGCGCGGACGACCGGCCGGCTCGGTGTGTGCTTGACCTCGACCGGTCCGGGAGCCGCGAACGCCATGGGGGGCCAACTCGAGGCTTGCGTGTCGTCATCGCCTGTCCTGCACCTGACAGGCCAGATCGACAGCCGATTCCTCGACAAGCGTCGGGGATTCATCCACGAAGTTCCCGACCAGCTCGGCATGATGGCACGGTTTTCGAAGGCCGGTCACCGGCCGCCGTCGGCGGACGGCGTAGGCGCCACGGTCGCGCAAGCCATCGTGGAGGCGATGACGTGCCCGCGCGGGCCGGTGGCGGTGGAGATACCCATCGACTTCCAGTACGCGTCGTCAGTGCTGGAGCTGGGCCCGCTCAAATTCGCGGCCTTGCCCGCGTCGCTGCGCACGCCCGATGGTGGCGAGGTTGCCGCGCAGCCGAGATCATCGCGGGATCCCGGCGGACCATCGTGTGGGCAGGTGGCGGAGTCGTCGCCGCCGGTGCGGTCGACGAGGTGCGGCTGCTCGTGCGTCGCCTGGGTGCCGGAGTTCTGACGAGCCCGAACGGGCGTGGGGTCGTTCCCGAGGACGATGCTTCGTGCATCGGCAACCTCTCCTGGGACCCTGACGTCAGAGCCCTCTGCCGCGAGGCAGACCTGCTCGTGGCGATCGGGACGCGCTTTCAAGGGCCGAATACCGAGAACTGGACCATGGAGCTACGCGCTAGAGGACCCGAGACCTTGCCTGGTGGAGGTGGACCTCGACGCGATCGGCCCGATGAGGGTGAACTACACGGGCACGTCGAAGCCGCCCAAGGCGAGTTAGCCCAGCCGCCCAACGACCCGGTTCAGGGCGTCGCAGCCGGCATCGACCTCGTCCGCTGTCATCGACAACGCCGGCCGGAGCCGGAGCGAGCGCTCGCCGCAGCCGAAAGCGATGACGTGCTCTTCTCGCCAGAGCGTGGTGAGCACGGAGTTCCGCAGCTCGCGCGTCGCAAGGTCGATCGCGGCAATGAAGCCCCGCCCGCGAGCGTTGGAGACGGCTTTCGGGCAGGTGTGCTCGAGCTCCACCAACCTCGCGAGGAGATGCTGGCCGACGGTTGCCGCGTTCGCGATGGCACCGCTCTGTTCGACGAGCTGCAGCAGGCGCCGGGAGCGCACCATGTCGGTGAGGTTGCCGCCCCAGGTCGAATCGATCCGGCCGGAGGTGCAAAAGACGTTCTGGGGGACCTCGTCCACACGCCGGCCCGCCATGACGCCCCCGAGTTGGACCTTCTTGCCGAACGCCACGAGGTCTGGAGCGAGCCCGAGCTGCTGGTAACACCATGGCGTGCCCGTCGCCCCCGCTCCGGTCTGCACCTCGTCGAGCACGAAGAGGGCGTCGTATCGATGGCACAGGTCCTGGACGGCCAGCAGGAACTCGGACCGCAGGTGGCGGTCGCCGCCCTCGCATTGAATGGGCTCGGCGATGAAGCAGGCGATGTCGTGCGGGTACGCCTCGAACGCAGCCTTGGCCTGGGTGAGCGCCAGCTCTTCAGCGGCCTCGACCTCGGCCAGGTGGCTTTCCAGCGGGAAGTGCACCGCGGGAGACGAGATCCGCGGCCAGTCGAACTTCGGGAAGCGGTCTGTCTTGACCGGATCCGTATTGGTCAGCGAGAGCGTGTAGCCGCTTCGGCCGTGGAAGGCGTGCCTCAAGTGCAGGACTTTGGTACCGAGCTCGCTCGAGCGACCGGCTGCCTCGTTGCGGCGGGACTTCCAGTCGAACGAGCACTTGAGGGCGTTCTCGACGGCGAGGGCACCGCCCTCCACAAAGAACAGATGGGGGAGCGCCGGGTCTCCGAGCACGCGGGCGAACGTGGTGACGAACTCGGCCAGTTGGACCGTCGGCACTTCGGCGTTCGCCGGCTTGTTCGCGGCGGCCGCGACGAGCTCCTCGCGCGTCGTCGGGTCATCGAAGAGCCCCGGAGGGTTCATCCCTAAGGGGGACGACCCGAAGAAGGTGTAGAAGTCCAGATACTCGGTGCTGTCCCTGGCATCCACGAGCCGGGTCCCGTGGCTCTTCACCAGATCGAGCACGATGGCAAAGCCATCTACGAGCATGTGCTCGGCGAGCCGCCCGTGGACCTCGTCAGGCGCGATATGGCACTGATCTTGGGTCGTTTTCATTACCCGAGCGTATCGCTACTACGCTTTGGCGAAACGCAACCGCTGAGGAGAATAGCGATGACCTTCGAGCTCAGCTCGTTGATCGAGGCCCGCCAAGGTGAGAATTTCCGCCTCCACAGTGAGTATCTCAATCCCCAGCTCGTCAAGGTGCTGAAGGCCCTCGGCTTCGATCGCTTCTACGTAAGGGGGGAAGGCTCCTACCTGTACGACCGGAACGGAGAGCGTTATCTCGACTTCCTCGCTGGATTCGGTGTCTTCGCGCTCGGGCGCGGGCATCCGGTGCTGAAGAAGGCGTTGCACGAGGCGCTCGACATGGACCTCCCGAACCTGGTTCAGCTCGACGCGGCGCTGCTGCCCGGATTGCTCGCCGAGGCGCTGGTGGCGAGGACACATGACGGGATCCAGCGGTGCTTCTTCTCGAACTCGGGCGCGGAGGCTATCGAGGCGGCGATCAAGTTCTCGAGATACGCGACAAAGCGGCCCCGGATCCTCCATGCCGACCATGGGTTTCACGGCCTCAGCTTGGGGGCGTTGTCGCTGAACGGTGGCAAGGAGTTCCGCGAGGGATTCGGCGCGCTGTTACCGGGCTGCCACGAGGTGCCCTTCGGGGATATCGGCCCGCTCGAGCGCGAGCTCCAACGTGACGACGTCGCGGCACTGGTCCTCGAGATCATCCAGGGAAAAGGCGTGAATCTCGCTTCGGACGAGTATTGGGCGGCTGCCGCCGGGCTGTGCCGCAAGCACGGGACTCTTCTCGTCATCGACGAGGTCCAGACGGGCCTCGGCAGGACCGGCAAGCTCTGGGCCCACGAGCACTACGGCTTGCGGCCCGACATCATCACCGTGTCGAAGGCACTGTCGGGCGGTTACATACCCGTCGGAGCGATGATGTGTTCGGCGGAGATCTTCGACCGTGTCTATTCGAAGATGGAGCGCGCCGTCGTCCATTCCTCGACATTCGGGCGGAATCAGCTCGCCATGGTGGCGGCGCTCGCGACTTTGCAGACGATCGACGACGAGGACATCGTCGATCGAGCACGAGTGACCGGCGAGGCCTTCATGAAAGGCTTGGCCCCGCTCGTCGAGAAATACGAGCTCTTTCATGAGGTGCGCGGGAAGGGTCTGATCATCGGCCTGGTCTTTGGCGAGCCGACCTCTTTTGGGTTGAAGTCGCGCTGGAAGATGATGGAGGGCGCGCGCAAGGGGCTCTTCTCGCAGCTCGTCGTGGGACCCCTCTTCCACCGGCACAGGATCTTGACCCAGGTCGCCGGCGACAACATGAACGTCGTCAAGCTGCTTCCCCCGCTGATCGCCGGTCAGGAGGAGGTGGACTACTTCGTCGAAGCGCTCGACGACGTGCTCGAGGACGCCCACCGCAACTCCGCCCTCCTGTTCGAATTCGGCCGGACTCTGGCGAAGAGCGCGCTCCGTAGGGAGCCGTCCTGAGCTCGCCCGGCCAGAGCGGCTCGGGGGTGCAGCCGTCGACGGCCATCGGGCCGGGCGACAGGATGCTCGTCACGGGCGCAGGCGGCTTCATCGGCTCGGCCGTTACTCGGGCGCTGTTGGCCCGCGGCGCGCAAGTCGTCGCGCTGCTCCAGCCCGGAGTGTCAAGCTCCAACCTCGATGGCCTTGCCGTCGAGCCTGTCGTAGCGGACCTGCGCGACGCCCCGGCTGTTGCCGCCGCCGCCGGCGGGTGCCGCATGATCTTCCACGTCGCCGCGGTCTACCGGTTCTGGGCACCCAACGCGGCCGACTTTTACGACGTCAACGTCGGCGGGAGCCTGAACGTGATCGACGCGGCCAAGGCTGTCGGGGTTGAGAGGGTCGTCTACACGAGCACCGTCGGCACGATCGGCCTGGACGGGACCGAGAACGGCTGCGCGGCAGACGAGACCGCGTGGGCGCGGATCGGTCACCTTTTCGGGCTCTACAAGCAGTCGAAGTACGTGGCCGAGCACGAGGTGCTGCGTGCAGGAGCCGAAGGCCTGCCCGTCGTGCTCGTCCAACCTACGTTGCCTCTGGGCCCTTTCGACCGTGCGCCGACGCCGACCGGCAAGACGGTGCTCGATTTCTTGAACGGCCGCGTCCCCGGCTGGTTCGACACGGCGTTGAACGTGGTCGACGTTGACGACGTCGCCACCGGGCACCTGCTCGCGGCCGAGCGGGGTGCCCAAGGACGCAGCTACGTGCTCGGGGGCGAGAACCTCGAGCTCCGGCAGATCCTGGACGTCCTTGCTGCGGGAACGGGCTTGCCCCGGGCCACGATCAAAGTTCCCCGTCAGGTAGCTCTTGTTGCAGCGTACGCCTCGGACTTCGTGGAAGGCCGCCTCCTGCACCGGGAGCCGAGCATTCCGCTCGAAGGCGCGCGGATGGCCACGACCCGAATGATCTTCAGCGATGCCCGGGCTCGCAGAGAGCTCGGGTACCGGTCCCGGCCTGCCATCGAGGCGATCCTCCGCTCTGCACGTTGGTACGCGGAGAACGACTACGTGTCGGCGAAGCGACTGGCGCGGATCGTTTGGAAAGACGTGGACGAGCTCCCGTCGAGTGGCCACGTTCGCAAAGGCCGGGTCGAGACCGCACCAGACCGGTCCCCGAAGGGCTCCGCTTGATGTTCCCGAAGTTCGCGCGCCGTCCAACCGGATCCGCGCGCGATCGTCGGCACGACGCGGAGCGGCTCGCAGCACTGACGGTGTTGGCCGCACTCGTCGTCCTGCTCGCAGCGTGCAGCTCGAACGAAGGTGGCCACGCCACGACCTCGACTGTCGCGACAACTACGACGACGAGCACGACGACGACCACCACGACCGCCACGACGAGCACGACGACGACCACGACGCTTCCGGTGCCGGTCGCCGGGACGTCGATCCTTCGAGCTCGCGTGGCTGCGTTGCCGCCCGGTGACCTCGTCCTTCCTGCCGTCTCGGAAGGGAGCGCTGCTTGGTCAAGGATGGTTCCGATCGCGTACCAGAGCTTCGGGAGCGGTCCGGACCTTCTCCTCATAGCCGGACAGGACGGAACCTTGTCGTGGTGGGATCCGGCGTTGCTGTTGGATCTCTCCAGTCACTACAGCGTGACCGTTTTCGACCTTCCCGGGGCCGGGTACTCCGGGGCTTCGACGGCCCCACTTTCCCTCGCGTCGTTGGCGGACATGACCGCTGGACTTGCCCTCACGATCGGGCTGTCTGATCCGATTGTCCTTGGTTGGGGCCTCGGCGGGGAGGTCGCGATGTCCCTCGCGGAGCGTCATCCGGGGATCGCGTCGTCGCTCGTTCTCGTCGACACCTCAGTCGGGGGTGCCGGTACGCCGCAGCCCGCGCCGGAGGTCGTGCGGCTCCTGGCGATGCCGGGTTCCACACCCTTGGCGCTGTCGGGGCTGCTGTTTCCGCCAACGACCGCGGGACTGCAGGAGCGAGTGCTGTGGCAGAACAGTCTCTTTGTGGGGACCACTGATTGGTTGACGGCGACAACCATCAAGGCGGAGGCTGCGCTCCAAGCGGCAATCTGGAAGAGATCAAACCTGGCGGCGGGCCTCCCACAGGTGACGATCCCGGTACTCGTGGTCTCGGGCGCCGACGACGTCGTCTTTCCTCGTGCAAACGCCAATCTGCTGGCCGTCGAGTTGCTGCACGCGACGCTTGTCGTCTTTGCGAGCTCGGGCTACGGAGCGATCACCCAGGACGAGCCGGCGTTTGTCGTCGCGGTCGAGAAGTTCACCGGATAGCGGCATCGCTTCGTTTCTCCTCCTTGATCTGGCTTTTCTCCTGATGCGATGTCTAACATAGAAAACATTGGCAGCGGCACGATGCCCGCTAAGCTGTGACGAGTCCGAATAGTCCCAAAAAGGGGGATGTTGTGCCCGAATTCTCAGCTGCCGTCGCCGACCTGGTTGTCGACTGCACGGGGCTGGCCTGTCCGCTGCCGGTCGTCAAGACCGCGCAGGCGATCAAGAATCTCTCTCAGGGGCAGGTTCTCGAGCTTCTCGCCACGGACCCAGGCGTCGAGCCGGACATGCGGGCATGGACCAGCCGCACCGGTAACGATCTTCTCGGCATTGACAAGCGGGCTGAGGTCTTCCACATCCTGATCCGCCGGGTGAAGTGACGAAGGCCGGCTATGTGGGTCGATGACTCTGAGACCAAGATCCTCTATGTGCAGACGCACGGGATAACCGACCCGGGCCGGAGCGCGACGCCGTTCTTCCTTGCGGCTTCGGCGGCGGCGATGGAGTTCGAGGTCATGATCTACTTCACGATGTACGGCCCTACCCTGTTGCGCAAGGACGTCGTGGACAAGATCGGGCCGAAAGGTGACCAGGGCCAGTCTTTGCGCTACTTCATCGAGCAGGCCACCGATCTCGGCGTCCGGCTGCTGGTCTGCCAGCCGTCGCTCGACCTCAATGACCTGTGCCTCGATGACCTGATCGACGGAGTCGAGATGATCGGCGGCGCCGCCTTCAACAATCTCGCGGCCTCTGCCGACGCCGTGATCAGCTTCTAGGTACGCGATGATCCAGACCTCCGCCCGGCATGCCGAGACGGACGCCCACTACAAGGCCCCGGATGTCGCCGGCTATGGCGAGGTGCCCCACGACGAGAAGGTTCGGCTGTTCGAGCAGGTCAAGGGTGACTTTCGGTTCGCCGATTACCTCTTTGGCTGCTATGAGTGCGGCATCTGTGTCGCGGCCTGCCCGTCCGCCAAGTTCTACGACTTCAGCCCGCGCCGCGTCGCTCAGGCGGCCGCGCGCGAGGACGTGGACCTGATCTACCAGCAGATGCAGGAGGACATCTGGGAGTGCTCTCAGTGCTTCTCCTGCCTGCGCTGCCCGCGCGGCAACAACCCGGGCGGGATCATTACGATCATGCGGGAGGTGGCCGTCAACAACGGGCTGGCCTCGGCTAAAGAAGCCCTGGTCGGTTACTCCCGGATCATCTACAAGATCATGTCCAGCGGCACCCAGGTCTCGCCGGACATGCTGCGGTCGGACGCGTTCCCAGACTGGGGTCCGGAGACCGCCGATGTGGCGGACAACCTGGACCTGTGGCGTCGGGCACTGCCTGCCGAGACAATGCACACGACGTCGGCCGGGTGGTCCGTCGCCGACAAGACGCTGGTCGAGCTGTACCTCATCTGGCTCGAGACCGGCGCCCTGGACATGATCGCGGAAGTCGATCGCGGCCTGCATTCGATCCTGCTGGAGCTGATGGAGGAACGACTCGAGGAAGAAGGCATCCAACCATGACCATTCCGATTGAGGCGCTCAGACGCCAAAAGGCGGCCACCAAGCCGGTCGCAGACCGCCGGTCGGCTGACGATCCCCGCGCCGAGCTGCTCGAACTGGAGCGCCAGGGCGAGCTGATCGTGCAGAAGATCGACCGGGAAGCCGTCACCGTGTCAACGAAGTACGGGCGAGAGAAGCGGATCCAGAAGGCCCATCTGTGGCACCACAAGTCCTGCGGGCAGTGCGGTCACATTCCGGGCTATTCCACTTCGATCTTCTGGGTGATGCGCAAGCTCGGCTACGACTACCACGACCCGTCGGATCAGACCTCCTGCACGGCCTGGAACTACTACGCGAGCGCGACCTCCAACTCAGCTGCCCAGGCCGCCGTCGCCGTACGGAACTTCGCCGCCGCGTACGAGAGCGGTTACTTCCCGCTAATCCACTGCGGCACCTCCTACGGTCACTACAAGGAGGTGAGGGAGGAGCTCATCCGCTACCCGGAGCTCCGGGCGCAGGTTCGCGACATCATGGCCAAGCTTGGCAAGCCGCTTGTGCTGCCGGAGGAGATCGTGCACTACTCCGAGTGGTTCCACGCGCTGCGGGACGAGATTGCCGCCAAGCAGGTCCGTGACATGTCGGGAATCGTGGTGACCGTCCACCCGGCGTGCCACTACTACAAGCTCGTCGAGGGCGACGCGATCTACGACCCGGACATCTACGGTGGCCAGCGCACGGCCGTGGTGACTGGCCTCGCCCAGGCGCTTGGTGCAGAGGTTCGCAACTACTCGACCTGGTTCGACTGCTGCGGCTTCGGCTTCCGGCACATCTTGGTGCAGCGGGACTTCACCCGGTCTTTCGCAACGCTTCGGAAGATCGAGGTCATGAAGGAGGAGGCCAACCCCGACGTCGTGCTGACTCATGACACCGGCTGCGTCACGACTTTGGACAAGAGCCAGTTCGCGGCCAGGGCGCACGAGCGCAACGTCGGGCTCGCGGTGCTCAGCGAGGCACAGTTCGCGGCACTGGCGATGGGGGCACATCCGTACCGGGTGTGCCAGCTGCACTGGCACTCCGCCGACTACCGGCCGCTGCTGGAGAAGCTGGGCATCGACTGGGAGAAGGCCTGGGCGGAGTTCCAGAGCGATCTGCGGCGGCTGGAGAGCGGCGAGAAGCGCTATCTCGACTGGGATGACGTCGATGCGTGACAGGCAGTTCGCGCCCCCCAGGCACGAACACGACACTTGAGGTGATCAATGTCTTCGGACAAGGTTGCTGTTATCGGTGGGGGCCCCGGAGGGCTGCGCGCGGCACAGTGCGTCGCGGAGGTCGGCGGCGAGGTTGTGCTGATCGAGCAGCGCGACTTCCTCGGCGGCACCCCGGTCGCGGAGAACTATGCCGGCCTGACTCCGCGCGGTGAACCTGCGCAGCCGCAGATCCGGCGGATGATCGAAGTGGTCACCGCCCATCCGCTCGTCGAGGTCAGGCTCGGCACCGAGCTCGCCGGGGTAGCGGGCGAGCCCGGTACGTTCATCCTGACGCTGAGCGGCTCTCAGACCGCTGAGGCGCAGACGGTCGAGTGCGGCGCCATCATCATCGCCACCGGGTTCGGCCATTTCGACCCTGGCCGGTCGACCCAGATGTACGGGTACTTCGAGTTTCCCGACGTCATCACCCAGGCTGACCTCGAGGTGATGCTGTCTGAGAACCGGGTGCTGCGTCCCTCCAGCGGTCAGCCGCCGGAGCGGATCTGTTTCATCCAGTGCGTGGGCAGCCGCGACCGTCAGATCGGCAATGAGTACTGCTCGAAGGTGTGCTGCGCGGTGGCGTCGAAGGAGGCCATCGAGATCCGCCAGCTGTTGCCGGATTCGAAGGTGTTCATCTTCTACATCGACATGCGGATGTACGGCTACTGGGAGAACGAGATCTACTGGCCGGCCCAGGAGCAGCACCATGTCCAGTACGTCAAGGGGCTCATCACCGAGGTTCTGCCGAAGGGCGATCGCCTGCTGGTCCGCGGCGAGGACACCACGATGGGTCGGCCGATGGAGCTGCCGATGGACTTGGTCGTGCTGTCGGTCGGCATGGAACCGTCATCGGGTACTCGCCAGGTCGCGAGGCTGCTCGGGGTGAAGCAGAACAAGTACGGTTTCATCGACGCCGTCGGAGCGCCGCTCGACCCGGTCAGCACCGACCGGGAGGGGATCTTCGTCTGCGGCGCGGCGTTCGGACCGGCCGACCTCGAGGACACCGTCTCTTCGGCGGCGGGCGCGGCCGTCAGCGCCGTTGGCTACCTGCGGTCGCGTTCGCTCACTGCGGCGAAGTGAGGAACAGGAACATCATGACCGGTCCCGTCGTCGACACACCGAGCGCGCTGGAGTTCCAGCGCGAGATCATGGACCGGATCAGCGAAGCCGAGCTGCGGAGCATCGCCGCGGACCTGGACCGCAAGTCCTCGGCGCTGCGGCACCTGTTGTCCGGCGAGCCGTCTTCGTGGGACCGGGCAGCCCTGCGGCAGGTGCTGCGATGGGTGTTCGCAACCCGGCGGCGCGCCGATCAGATCCTGGACTCGATCGGCCCACAGCCACTGGCAGCGGCCATCGCAGGGCTTCTCGAAGACGGCGACCCGGTGGCGGACCGGATCGACCGTTTCGATGACTCTCTGACCGGGCGTGCCGAGGCGGACGCGCTGGCCGGACCCGGCTTCGACCTCCCCGCCGAACTGTTGCATTTCACCTCGCCCGACCGGTACTGGCTCTGGACGAGGTGGATATGGGATCCGGACGCCCGGACCGGTGCATTGGCTTTGGTCACCACCAATGACGTCGATCTGAGTGCGGGCGACTCAAGGGGGGCGGTCTACCTCAGCGTCGGGCGGGCGATGGCCTTCGTCGACGAGACGGGCAAGGCAGCCGGCTTCACCGCGGCGGGTCCCGGCTTGTTCGGCGCGGATGTCTTGTTGGCCGCGGTCTACGGGATTTACATGTACACGGTCCTGCAGATGCGGTTGACCCGTGAGTTCAACCAGGTGGTCCCGGCGTTGCCCCATCTCGTCCGCCGCCTGCTCGGCGTCTACCACTTGGAGGGCTAGGACCATGCCTATCGGTGGCCGGAAGGTCCCGCCGGTTGCGGTGGAGAAGCAGCAGGCGAGGGTTGCCTCCACCATCTCGGGGCGCGAGGTCGACCTGCCGGCCATGTGGAACAGGATGTTCGAGCCGCGGGTCCTCACCGATTACGGCCCGGATGGCTTCGCCGCGATTGCGAAGCTGCCCGGCGGCGAGTCCCTCGAGTGGTGTTACGGCTGCGGGAAGTGCACGCCCGTCTGCCCGGTCGACATGGTGGGCGACTATGGCCCGCGCAAGATCCATCGCAAGGTCCAGACCGGCACCGACCTGTTCGCTGCCCCCGACCTGTGGCTATGTACAGCGTGCGGGAACTGTCTGCGGGTCTGCCCGAAGCGGGTCGACATGATCGCGATCATGCCGGCCGTCCGCGAGGCCGCGCTGAGCGGTGCGGCGGTGCCGGCCGAGCTTCAGGAAGTCTTCGAGAAGACCTTCCGGTACGGCAATGCTCTCGGCCAGAACCAGCGGCACCGGGCACGGTGGGCAGAAACTGCCGGGGTTCCGGTGCGAATCCTGGCGACGGACCCAGCTCCCGTTGACGTGCTCTTCTACGTCGAGGACTACTGGAGTTTCCACCCCCGCGGCCAGGACGCGGCCCGCGCGTTCGCCAGGGTAGCCACGGCGCTCGGAATCGACTGGGCGATCCTCGGCCCAGAGGAGAGGACGCTCGGTGACTCTCAGCGGCTGGCCGGCGAGAAGGGCCTGTTCGACGCGCTGGTCGAGGACGTCACCGCGACCCTGGCGAAGTACGAGTTCCAGCGGATCGTGACGCCTGACCCGCATGCCTTCAATGCCCTGGTCAAGGAGTATCCGCAGCGCGGGCACACCTTCGCTGCGCAGCACTACACCCAGCTCCTGGCGTCGCTGGTCGGTCAGATCGGCTGGGCCAGGGAGCTGAACCTGCGGGTGACCTTCCACGATCCGTGCTACCTCGGCCGCCAGAACGGGGAGTACGACGCGCCGCGGACCCTGATCGAAGCGATCCCCGGAGTGCAGCTGGTCGAGATGGGCCGCTGCCGGGAGAACGCCTACTGCTGCGGCGGTGGAGGCGGTGGTATGTGGCTGGACGGTTTCACGAGCGATCACACCACCGAGCGGCTGGCCGAGCGCAGGGTTCGCGAGGCTGCCCGGACCGGCGCTGATGTGCTCGTGGTCTGCTGCCCCTATGAGGTGTCCAGGTTCACCGATGCGGCCAAGTCGACCGGTCACGGGCACCTCCGGGTCTGCGACATCATCGAGCTGATCGACGAGGCGACGCGGGACGGGACGAGCGGTGGCTGAAACGATGCGTGTGATCGACTTCGGCCGCAGCTCGCCGCTGCGTTCGCAGACACTGTGGCATGCGATCGGCTACGGGGTATCGGCCGGTGCACCGGTCACGCTCTCTTTCACCCGGCCGGCTGCCCCGTACGTCTGCATCGGCTACCACCGCGGGATCGACGAGGTGGACCACGACTACTGCCGGGAGAACGGGCTGCCCGTCTTCCGGCGGATGGTCGGCGGCGGTCCGGTCTACCTGGACGCGGGCCAGCTGTTCTTCCAGATCTGCCTGCCGGCCCGGGCTGTGCCAGCTGCCCGGGCGAAGGCTCTGCGAATGCTGCTCGAACCGGCCGTGACCGCGTTCCGCGTCGTCGGGGTACCGGCCAGTCTCGATGACGACCTCGAGGTCTGCCTCGGCGACCGCAAGATCTGTGGGCATGGGGCCGGCCAGATCGAGGACGCCGTCGTGCTCTGCGGCAACCTTATCGAGCGGTTCGACCACGCCCGGGCGGCCCGGGTGCTCGCGATGGCCGATCCCGCCCAGCGGGACCAGACGGTCGCGTTGATGCGCCGCTTCGTTACCGCGACCCCGGTCGATCCTGCCTCCTTCCGGGCCGCCATGATCAGTGCCTACGCCGCGGCGCTCGGGCTCGCCGCGGTACCCGGCGAGTTGACCGGGGCCGAGCGCACGGCCGTCGCCGAGCTCGACGAGAGGTTCAGCAGCGTTGGCTGGCTGGCCGGACCGGACCGCCCTGCCCAGCCAGCCGGTGCCGTACCGCGTGCTCGCCAGGTCAAGGTGCGGGCCGGCGTGTGGACGTTTGCAGCGACACGCGACGGGGCACAGGTTGCCGCCAGCGTTGTGCGGGGAACGGTCGAGCAGGTCTGGCTGCGCGTCGGCGGGCTGAACGGATCAACCCGTCAGGCCGAACGGGCTCTCACCGGAGTCCCCTTGCATTCGGTCGCTCAGGTGCTGACCGGCTTCGGTGACCCGGGGCGCCGGTTGGCTGCGGCATTCGCCACGGCCGACCCCGGGAGGCTCTGATGGAACAAGGTGAGCAGGTCATCGTGGCTGGCTTCCCGCTCGCGCTCGACCGGCGCTACCAAGCCGAGACGCACATGTGGGTGCTGCCGACCGACCCTGGCCGGGCGCGGATCGGCATGGACCCGCTCGGCATCGAGACCAGCGGCACCCTGGCCCAGCTTTCCTTCGTTCCGGTCGGGACGCAGCTCACCGCGGGCCGGCCGTTCGGCCAGCTCGAGGCGGCCAAGTTCGTCGGCCCGCTCGTCAGCCCGGTGTCCGGCACCGTGCTGGCCGTGAACGACGCCGCGGCCATCGACGCGGGACTCACCGAGCGGGACCCGTACGGGGCCGGCTGGTTGATCGAGGCCAGCTTGAGCGACGCCGCAGGCGACCTGTCGAGGCTGCTCGCAGACGCGGCCGAGATCACCGCCTGGTTCGCGGCCAAGATCGCCGACTACCGGCGCATGGGCGTGATCGCGCAATGACCACCGCGGAACCGCTACTGCGCCCCGCAGAGGTAAGGCGGGCGAACTTTCCCGACGTCATGGACTTCTACGCGCCCGGCCTGAAGCGTTGGCAGACCTCGGAGTGGGTCCCGGCCAACCCCCGCCGGTTCCTTCCGGTGTCGGTGACCGGCTCGGCCTGCGCGCTCTCCTGCGACCACTGCCAGGCCAAGGTGCTCGACGCCATGGTGTCGGTCCGGGCCGGTCAGGACCTGTTCAGCTTGGCGACGCGGCTCCGGGAGCAGGGCAGCGAGGGGCTGCTGGTATCCGGCGGCTCCACTCGCACCGGTGGGGTGCCGCTGCTGGCCCACCTGCATCACATCCGGCGGATCCGCGAGGACCTCGGGATGAAGGTTATCGTGCACTGCGGCCTGGTCTCACCCGAGCTCGCGGCCGGGCTGGCAGCGTGCGGCGCGGACGGCGTGATGCTCGACGTCGTCGGGGCCGACGAGACGCTGCGCGACGTCTACCACCTGAACCTGACCGTGGACGACGTGGACCGCTCCTTGCGACTGCTTTCCGGCCACGGGTTGCGAATCATCCCGCACATCGTGCTCGGCCTGCACTATGGGCGTTTCCTTGGTGAGCATCGCGCGCTGGATTTGCTCACCTGCTACCCGGTCTCGACTCTCGTTCTGGTGGTGCTCGTGCCGCTGGCGGGCACCCCGATGGCGCACGTTCCGCCGCCCCGGCCCGATGAGGTGGCCGATTTCTTCGCCACCGCCCGGTTGGCCGCGCCGGCTACGACGATCAATCTCGGCTGTGCCCGCCCGCTCGGCGCGGTGAAGCGCGAGCTTGACCAGGCCGCGATCGACCTCGGGCTGAACGGCATTGCCTACCCGGCTGACGGCGCGATCGAGTACGCGAGGTCGCGCGGCCTGACGCCACGGCTGTTCGAGTACTGCTGCTCGCTGACCTGGAACAAGGCACAGGAGAGCGGCTTGGCGACGGTTCAGGTGGCGCGGTGAGCGGGGCGTGGCGGCTGCTGGCCGATGACGGCGCCGGAGCCTCCGAGGGACTCGCGCTGGACGAGGCACTGATGGGCCGGTACGCACGGGGCGAACCCGACTGCCCGCCGACGCTGCGGCTCTACAGCTATCGCAGCCACTGCGCCCTCGTCGGCCGGTACCAGAACCTGGCCGCCGAGGTCGACCTGGCAGCCTGCCGCCGCACCGGCACGGAGGTCAGCCGGAGGCCCACCGGCGGCGGCGCGATCATCATGGGATCCGGTCAGCTGGGTATCGCCTACGTGGACCGGGCACCGGCCGGCCAGCGTCCCCGGGAGATCATCGAGCAGCTTTCCGCCGCGCTCGCGACCGGGTTGGCTCAGCTGGGTATTGTTGCGACCTTCCACGGCAAGAACGACCTGGAGGTCGGCGGCCGAAAGATCGCAGGCCTAGGGCTCTATGTCGACCCCGCCGACGCAATGCTCTTCCACGCGAGCGTCCTCGGCGATCTCGACGTCGAGTTCATGCTGCAGGTGCTGCGGATACCCGCGGCGAAGCTGGCCGACCGGGCGGCGGCCGCGGTGACCGAGCGGCTGACGACGGTCTCGGCCGAGACCGGCCTGCGGCACGACGCCGCGATGCTTCGGCCCGCGATCGCCAGCGGGTTCGCTGCGAGTTTCGGGGTGACTCTGGAACCCGGGGCGCCTGATCAGACCGAGCTGGGGCTCGCCGATGTATTGGCCGCCAGCCGGTACCGGTCGCAGTCCTGGCTGAGCGAGCGGAGCGTCTCTGAGGACGCCAGCGGATCGGCCGTGCTGAAGACGCCGGCGGGGCTGGCCCGGATCTACCTCAGCACCCATGGTGACATGGTCAAGAGCGCGATGGTGACCGGGGACTTCAACGAGCTGCCTGCGGCGGTTGTCGCGATGGAGGCCGGCCTGCGCTGGCGGCGCTTGGACGGCGAAGTGATTGCCGCCGTGGTCGCAGGTTCGGGAGTCGCCGACGCACTCGGCGTTCCGGCCGAACGGATCGTCGCCGCCGTGCGTGACGCCGGCCGCGAGGCATGCCAGGGCGCCACGGTCGGGCAGGCCGGCTCGGCGGGCCAGCGTCAGCTCCCCGAGCCGAGCTGAGAGGAAGCGAGATGGTGGCTCGCCAGCTTCCGCTGTCGCCTGCAGCCGGCCCCGTGGCCCGGACCAGCCCTGAATATGTGCGGATCTCGATGGCGAGCGCGATCGCATTGCGGGTGCGTTCGGGCCGGTTCAGCCGCGACTTCGAATTCGGCGGCATGAACTTGTTGCTCAGCTATGACGAAGGATGCCGGTCCGACTGCGGCTACTGCGGCCTGGCCCGAACCCGTCCTGGCAGCTACGAGGACAAGTCGTTCATCAGGGTCGAATGGCCGCTTGTGCGCACCGACGATCTCGTGGAGCGGATGACCCGGTTCGAGCCGGTCTTGACCAGGCTCTGCATCTCGATGGTCACCCACGGCCGCGCGTACCGCGATACCTGCGACATCACGCGCAGGATCGCCGAGCGAGTCGGGACGCCGATTTCGATCCTGGTCGCGCCGCCGACGCTCAGGCGCGAGCGGCTGGAGCACTTCAGGTCGATCGGCGTCGACATGATCGGGATCGGGCTCGACGCCGTCACCGAGGAGCTGTTCCGGAGCATCCGCACGGACGTTCCGGCTGGTGGCCTGAAGTGGGAGAAGTACTGGGAGGTCGTCACCGATGCCCGCGAGATCTTCGGGCCATGGAAGGTCAACGTGCACACTTTGGTCGGGCTCGGTGAGACCGATCAGGACCTGCTCTCCATGTTCGTCGCGCTGCGCGACCGGCAGATCTTCTCTTACCTGTTCTGCTTCAACCCGGAGCCGGACTCGCGCATGGCCGCCCAGCCGAAACCCTCGCTCCGGCGTTGGCGGCGGGTACAGCTCGCCCGGCACCTGATCGAAACTGAAGGCTTCGGCCTGGAACAGTTCGGCTTCGACGGCAACGGCGGGCTTGCCCGCTTCCGAGCGGGCCGTTCTGCCGTCGAGACAGTCGTTGCCAAGGGCGCGGCGTTCATGACCAACGGCTGCCCGGGTGCCAAAGGTGAGCCCGGATGCACCAGGCCCTACGGTTCGTACCGGCCCGCCGAGCCGTTCCACGACTACCCCTTCGCGCCGGCGGCGAGCGACCTCGAGGAGATCCGGCAGCAGCTGTTGCTGGACGATGTCGTCAGGTGAAGGTTGAGAGAGGTGGCCTGAAGTGCGAATCGTAGTGCCCATGAGGGCTGTGCCCGACCTCGTCGAGGAGATCGAGCTGACCGCGGACGAGACTGGAATCGACCGCGAGTACTTGACGTTCGTGCTCAGCGAGTGGGACGCCCAGGCGCTGGAGGAGGCACTGCTCCTCAAGGACGCCAGCGGGGCTGAGGTCGTGGCCGTGGGTCTGGCCGACGACCCCGAGATCGACCAGGCCCTTTACACGGCGCTGGCGAAGGGCGCGGATGCGGCGGTGAAGGTCGCCGGCGCGGGTGCTGCGGGGTCGTGCAGACCTGGCGGGATTCGCACCGCTGACCGGGCCGTGCTGATGGCCGCGTATCTCGCCGCACATCCCGCCGACCTCGTCATGACCGGCGTGCAGGCAGCTGACGACCTGGACGGCCAGCTGGCGCCCACCCTCGCTGCCCTGCTCGACCTGCCGCACGTTTCGGTTGTCGTCAGCGTCGAGGCGGCCGGCGGCACGGTCACGGTCCGCCAGGAGTTCACCGCCGGCCGGTCGCACGAGCTGCAGGTGCAACTGCCTGCCGTGATCGGCGTCCAGTCCGCGCGGCAAGCACCGCGCTACGCCCCGATCACCCGGATCAGACAGGCCCAGCAGGCCGGCGGGCTGAGCGAGGTCACGGTATCGCCAGCAGCGGCCAGAAGCGGCCTGGTCGTGCGCAGGATGCACCGTCCGGAGGAGAGCGGGCACGCCGAGATGCTGACGGGCGGCGCCGGCGAGGTAGCGGACCAGATCGTGGGCCTGCTCCGCGCGCGGGGCTTGGTGAAAGGGTGAGTGACGACGTGGGCGGCAATGTGATGGTGCTCGCCGAGCACACCGGCAGGCATGTCTCCGAGGGGACCTACGAACTGATCGGCAAGGCGCGCGAGCTGGCATCGATGCTGGGTTGTAAGACCGAGGTAGCCCTCCTCGGCCCACGCGACATCGCCACCCAGCTCGACGGCGCCGACATCGTGGTCTCCGTGGAGCATCCGGCCCTGGAGGAGTACCTGCCGGAGGCCTACGAGCAAGCGCTGCTCGAGGTGTTGGCGCAGCGATCCCCGCGGCTGCTGCTGATGTCCAATGCGACCATCGGCCTGGACCTCGGCGCAGCGCTCTCAGTGCGCTGGGACGCACCGCTGGCTGCCTATGTCAGCGCCCTGGAGATCGACGGTGGTGCCGTGATGGCCACTGCGAAGATCCTCGGCGGCAAGGTGCTCGCCGAGGTCGAGCTGCCCGGCGAGCGCGGGATCGTCACCGTGCTGGGGGGTGCCTTCAGCGCTGCGGCGGGCCAGCTCGCGGACGCCCCGGAGGTCGTCGATGTCGCGCCGCCAGCCGGGCTCGACGCGCTGCGGATGTCGCTTCGGCAGGTCTTCGAGGCCGACGGCGGAGACGTCGACATCAGCGCGGCCGACATGCTCGTCTCGGTGGGCCGCGGGATCGAGTCGCAGGACAACATGGAGATCGTGCTGGAGCTTGCCGACGCGCTCGGCGTCCCGCTCTCGGCGTCGCGGCCTGTTGTGGACGCCGGATGGCTGCCGAAGACGCGCCAAGTCGGCCAGTCCGGCCTGAAGGTCAAGCCCAAGGTGTACCTCGCTTTCGGCATCTCGGGAGCTCCCGAGCACCTCGAGGGCATGCGGAACGCCGAGTTGATCATCGCTTGCAACACCGACCCGGGAGCGCCCATCTTCGGCGTCGCCCACTGCGGCACGACCGTCGATCTCTTCGATCTCGTCCCGGAGCTCGTGGACAAGATTCGGGGCTGACCATGACAGGCCCGCTAAGCCTGGTCGCGACGGACGTGACCAGGCCCGTCCTCGAGGGCATCGGCCCGGTCGGCAAGACGATCTTCTATGCCGTGGCGGCGGTGTCGACAGTCGTCTTCGTCTGGGGGGTCTGGCTCCGGGTGCGCAAGTACCGGATGGGCCGGGCGGCACAGCGTTGGCCGACCATAAGGGCGGCTCTGGGCAGCCGGCTGCGCACTGTCGGAAGCGGCGCGTCAGTGGCCAAGGGCAACTTTGCGACCGGCGTTGCTCACTTCTTTATCTTCTGGGGCTTCACCGCTGCCTTCCTGGCGACGGTCATCCTCACGATCGACACCGACGTCGTCCGGAAAGTCTCGGGGCTGATCGTCGGGCACCAGGACAGCTTCTTCCACGGTACCTTCTTCATCGTCTTCACCTTCGTGGTTGACACGATGGGGTTCGCGTTCCTCCTCGCCCTGATCTACATGGCGGTGCGCCGTGGCGTGCGCAGGCCGTGGCCGCTCGGCTACGGGCGGGCGGGCGTGCCCGCCGGCGGCTACTCGCGTAAGCGCCTCGTGGAAGGCGACTGGCTCTTCCTCGGGCTGCTCATCGTCATCCTGGTCACCGCTTACCTGCTGACCGGCCTACGGATCCTCGGTCAGCACATGGTGTGGTTCACGGTGTTCAGCCCGTTCGGCCGGGCCGTTGCCGAGGTCCTGTCCGGCCTTGGCATGACGCCGGCCCAGGCGGTCACGGTGCATGGCGTGGTGTGGTGGGTGCATGCCGCGCTCGCGCTGAGCTTTGTTGCCTACATCCCGTACTCCAAGGCCATGCACATGCCGGTCGACGTGGTGAACCTGCTCGCCACCGACCGCTCGGCGACGCTCAGCCTGCCGGCGCCCGCGGCCGGCCACCCTGGCTATCAGGAGATCTCTGACTTCACCTGGAAGGAGCTGCTCGACCTCGACGCCTGCACCAAGTGCGGCCGCTGCCACGAGGTCTGTCCGGCACGCACTGCCGGAGCACCGCTCTCGCCCCGGGACCTGATCCTCGACCTGCGCCAGTGGGTGGACACCTCCACCGGCGGGATCACGCTGCTCGACCGCGAGCAGAGGCCAGGGAGCACCGGCCCGCTCGCGAAGGGCGAGGGAGTCAGGATCGCCGGCGACGTGATCGAGGCCGCCACGCTGTGGTCCTGTACCACGTGCATGCACTGCGTCGACGTCTGTCCCGTGGGCATCGAGCATGTGCCCACCATCGTCCAGTTGCGGCGCAGCCTCGTGGACGAGGGGACCATGGACTCCACCTTGCAGCAGGCGCTGCAGAACCTGGCAACTCAGGGCAACTCGTTCGGGAAGTCGGCCCGGATGCGGGCGCGGTGGACCCGCGAACTGGACTTCGAGATCCCCGATGCCCGCAAGCAGCCTGTCAAGTACTTGTGGTTCGTCGGTGATTTCGCCAGCTTCGACGAGCGGCTTCAGGAGAGCTCCCGAATTCTCGCCAGGATCCTGCGCGACGCCGGCGTCGATTTCGGCCTGCTGTACGAGGCGGAGCGCAACGCGGGAAACGACGTGCGCCGGACCGGCGAAGAGGGTCTGTTCGAGATGCTCGCCGAGCACAACATCGAGGTGCTGCGCGGGGCCCAGTTCGAGGAGATATTCACTACCGACCCCCACACGCTCAACGCTCTGAGGAACGAGTATCCGCCGCTGGGGGCGAGCTACAAGGTCTGGCACTACACCGAACTGCTCGCGCAGCTCTTGGAGAACGGCGAGATCGGCGTCCGGCCGCTGGGTTACCGGGTCACCTTCCACGACCCGTGCTATCTGGCCCGGTACAACGGCGTGCTCGACGCGCCCCGGCGGATCCTGCGGGCGCTCGGCTGCGAGCTGGTCGAGATGCCGCGCCACGGTGCCGACACGTTCTGTTGCGGCGCGGGAGGCGGCCGGATCTGGATGGACGACAGCTTCCTCACCGAGCGCCCGAGCGAGAGCCGCATCACCGAGGCGCTCCAGCTGGACGTGGGGCAGTTCGTCGTCGCGTGCCCGAAGGATGTGACCATGTTCTTCGATGCGGCCAAGACAACCCGGGCGGACGATCGACTTGCCGTCCGGGACATCACGCTGTTGATCGATGAGGCGATGACCGGGCCTGCCGAGCCCGGCATGGTCGAGGAGCTGACCGTGTGATGGCGGGTGCTGTGATGGCAGGCGACGTGATCAGGGCGCGCCTGCCGATGCAGCGAAAGGACAGACCGTGAACTGCCCCTGGTGCGACATACGGGAGAAGAAACGATGACCATTGTCAACAACTGCAACCTTCCCGAGGACTTGTACTACGTCG
>ODAK010000495.1_pt1 | contig 45422 bp, 34 predicted proteins | sample 1539591 | NCBI WGS metagenome assembly ODAK01 (sample SAMEA3539303, study PRJEB22396) | soil metagenome | biome: tundra; feature: field; material: soil | place: USA | collected 2010-05 | depth 0.15 m
ATTCCATCCGGGCGTTCTCGATGGTGGTCAGCGCGCGGGTGAGTTCGATCTGAAAATTTTCCTTCGTCCACGTCTCGTCATGGATGGCCTGCACTTTGGAGAGCGCGGCGCGGAAATCTCCGAGCGTCTTGACCATCTGCTCGGCGTCGCGGCGGGCGGCGAACTCGGCTTCTTCCAGCAAGCCGAGGCCGCGCGTGAGCTGCTGGATGATTTCCTGGCGGCCGGTCGTGAATTCATTCTGGCGGCGGCGGAGTTCCTCCAAGCCGGCGCGCTCGCGCTCAAGCTCCTCCTGCGCGCGTTTCAGTTCGACGAGCTTTTGCTGCGCCTCGACGACCTTGCGGTCCACGTCGTCGCGCGTGGGCGCGGCAAACGGTGATTTTTGCGCCGTAAAATCTGTGTCAATAAATTCAGTTGAATCGTATTCGCCAGCCATGAAGCGACTTTAGACCCGCAGCGCGAAACTGTAAAGCGGGTTTGCGCTATTGCCGCTGCTTGATGGCGCGAATGGCGTCCACGGCGGCCTGGCTGGTTTGCTGTTCGCCGTCGCCGACGAGCTTCTGCAACGCGTCCAGGCTTTCGCCGGTGCCGATTTGCTGGAGGATGTTGCAGGCCTGGCGCTGGGTTTCGGCGTTGCGCTCATTGAGCAGCGCAATGACGGCCTTTTCCGCTGGCACGCCGAGGTTGATCAAGGCGGAACTGGCGTCCTGACCATACATGCTGCCGCCGCGTGCAATCAGATCGGCGAGCGGCTGGATGGCGCGTTCGTCCTTCAATTTGCCGAGTGCCTTGGTCGCGTTCTGGCGCGATGACCAGTCGGCATCTTTCAACAGCTTGAGCAGAACGGGAACTTCGTTGGTCGTGGCGTGGCTGCCGAGAAAATTCGCGGCGGTCATGTGGCTGAATGAATCCGAGTCCAATGCCATCGCCGCCACGAGGCCGGTGAATTCGTCGGCGGGCGCTTCGACATCCACGCCATTGAGCTGGCGCACGGCGGCGCGGCGCGTTTCGAGGTCGGACGATTTCAAATCAGCGGAGATTTTTTCCAGTTCCGCCCCGGCCAGCTTGCGCGGCGGCATGGGCGGCGACGGCGGCGCGAGCGCGGCGGCGAGTTCCGCCCCGGCCAGCAGGCGGGCTTTGAAAACAACCTTCGCCTTGCGCGAGGTGGTTTCGGTCTGCGAAGAAACGTCACCCTGGGTTTCGATCTTGGCGAACAGTCCCGCGCTCCGGTCGAAGGTAAAATCAGATTCGGTGGCGGCGACAAGGCGCGGCTCGGTTCCATTCCGGGTGAAACTTTGCAGCGTCGTCTGCTGGTGCCATGCCACCGTGTCCGCCGTGGAATTTTTTGCACGGGTCGAAACATGGCGCGATAAAGTCAATGCGGCGGGCGTCTGCTGCGGATAACCCATGTTGAACCGCATTCCAAAAGGCTGGCCGTTCATCCGGGTGTTCAAAAAATTTTCCGCCGGACCGAGCCAGAACGGATCATCCAGCACGGTCACGGTGTCGCTGGCTTCTTGGTTGCCGGATTTTGCGGGCAGTGGTTCAAAGAGGGACTGCACCAGCTTGCCCAGCGGAACCGCCAGCACATAATCACCGCCGTCGCGCAGTTCGAGGCCCTGGTCGTTCAGTTCGATTTCACAATCGTTCGGGAAGACATTCACGTTCGGCATCATCCCGCCGGGATAGTAGCCGGGAAAATATCCCGGACCGCGCGGCGTGCGCCTGGTTTCCGACTTCAAAGTGGCCCGGCAGGAAACTTTCGCGGAATTCGCCGTCGCTTCCTTGGTCGCCACAATCACGTTGCCGGTCATGACTTCGGAGCCGGTCTCGCTGCGGACGGAAATCTCCACGGCGAAAACATTCGTCGTGCCGGCGGAAAATTTATAGCGCAACGCGGCATCGCGCGCGGTGACGGACAGGCAGGAAGCAAGCAGCAGGGAACCGATGCAAAGAACGGCGGGAATTTTCATGCTTTGAGCATCGCCAGCGCGACAAATTCTGCAAGCCAAAATTATCCCTGATTCGGCTTGCCAATCCGCCGACGATGGCGGAGATATTGAACCATGATTGAATTAATCCAATTTCCGTGGAGCCCGTTCTGCATTCCGTCGCGGCGCATCCTCGAATTTTCCGGCGCTAAATTCAAAATCATCAACGTCCCGCCGCAAGAGCGTTCGCTGGTCTGGAAGCTGACCAAGCAAAAATACTACGGCGTGCCGGTCATCCGCGACGGCGCGAAGATTGTTTTCGACGAAACGGACGACCAGCAAATCGTCGCCAAGTATCTCGATCAAAAACTGGAGCTTGGCCTGTTTCCCGCCGAACGCGAGGGCGTGCAGGCCATCCTCTGGCGCACCATCGAAAACGAAATCGAAGGCGCAACCTTCCGGCTGAACGACAGCCATTATCGCGAATTTGTGAAGCCGGCCGAGCAGTTGCAATACTTGCGCTTCAAGGAACGCAAGTTCGGGCGCGGCTGCATTGACCAGTGGCGCAAAGACCAGAAAATCTGGCTGAAAAAACTGGAAACCGGCCTCGTGCCGTTTGAACAAACGCTCGCGCACTCGGAATTTCTTTTGGGCGAACGCCCGCTGTTCGTGGATTTCGATTTGTTCGGCATGTTGGAAAACTTTCTTTTCTCCGGCCACTACACGCTGCCGAAGTCGCAGCCAAATCTGCGCGAGTGGCATCGCTGCATGAAGTCAATCCAGATCGCGAGTTGAAAAGGGCATTCGACGAATCCACTTCGTCATGGCAGGATGTTCGTTGAAGAAATGTCTTCGACCATTACAACCGAACTGCGCGTCAGCGGGATGACTTGCAACAACTGCGCGCGCAAGGTCACCGACGCCGCGCAGAAAATTCCCGGCGTCCACAGTGTCACCGTCAGCGTGGCCGCGGAACATGCCAGCGTCCGCTGGAATTCCGTCGAGGCAAAAAATGTTGCTTCGGTTCTCGCCGCTATTTCTCAAGCCGGATTTGATGCCAAGGAGATTTTTGCGGACACAAACGCCGCCGGCCAATCAAAACAAAGCCGCTGGCAGTGGACGCTCATCGTTGGCCTCGCGGTCACCCTCACGTTGATGATCGGCGAATGGGTTTTCGGCCTCGCGATGACACCGTGGTTTCAGTGGCTCGCGTTCGCGCTCGCGGGGGTCGTGCAGATTTTCTGCGGCGCGCAATTTTATCGTGGCGCGTGGCGGCAGCTCAAAGTCGGCAGTTCCAACATGGATACGCTCGTCGCGCTCGGTTCCACGACGGCGTTTGGCTACAGCACCTGGGCGTTATTTAGCGGCGCGGGCGGGCACCTTTATTTCATGGAGGCCGCCGCCATTATTTCGCTCATCAGCGCCGGCCACTGGCTCGAAGCGCGCGTGAGTGACAAGGCGAGTGGCGCGTTGAAATCCTTGTTGAATCTTGCGCCGCCGACCACGCGGAAAATTTCCCCTCACCCTGACCCTCTCCCCGGCGGAGAGGGAACAGCCACTACGGGGCCTCGTAAATTTACGGCGTCCGGTTCCAACCCAGCGCTGGAACGCATTCTCCCTCTCCTCACGGGAGAGGGCCGGGGTGAAGGGCGTCTCAATCTCAAAACGCTTTCATTCCCCAAATCGGAAATCGGAAATCGGAAATCGGAAATTGAGACGGAGATTCCCGTCTCCGCATTAAAAATTGGTGACCGCATCGCGCTGCGCCCCGGCGACCGCGTGCCGATGGACGGCATAGTGCTTGAAGGCGAGTCCGCCGTGGACGAGGCCATGCTCACCGGCGAATCCGTTCCCGCCGACAAAAAATCCGGCGGCGAACTCTTCGCTGGCACGGTGAATTTGAATGGCCGGCTCGTCATGCGCGTCACCGCCACCGGCGAGGCGACCGCGCTGGCGCACATCATCGCCGCCGTGCAGCGCGCCCAGACCAGCCGCGCCAACATCCAGCGCCTCGGCGACCGCGTCAGCAACGTCTTTGTGCCCATCGTCGTCACTATCGCGTTTGCCGCCGGACTGTGGTGGGGCTTCGCGCCGGCATCGGCAAACCAAGTTCACGATTGGCTCGCGCAAGTCTTTTGGCACGCGCACGCGCCGGCTGGCGCGGCAGCAGGATTCATCATCGCGGCGGCGGTGTTGATTGTTGCATGCCCGTGCGCGATGGGCTTGGCCACGCCCGCAGCCATCATGGCCAGTGCCAACGCCGCCGCGCGCCGGGGAATCTTGATCCGCGACGGCGTGGCGCTGGAAAAAGCCGGCGCAGTAACGGCGGTGATTTTCGACAAAACCGGCACGCTCACGGTGGGCAAACCGGAAGTGGCGGATTCGTGGTCAAGTAGGAGCCGACGTGAGGAGGCTCTAACTTCTGCGGGTTCGACAGCGAACAGATTTGAGACTCCTCACGTCGTCGCCTGCGAAGAAAATGAGATGGCCGCCGCGCTGGCGCGCAATTCCACCCATCCCGTCAGCCAGGCGATTGCCAAAATTTCGGACGAGAAAATCGAGCTTTTCGATTGGAAGGAAATTCGCGGGTCTGGTGTCGAAGCCAGCACTCAACCACCCATGGCGAAAGCGCGTCTTGGTTCGTTAGGCTGGTTACGCGACTCCGGCGTGGACTTGGCGGCGGGTGAAAAATTCATCGCCGAATGGTCGCAGCAAGGAGCGACGATTGTTGGACTCGCATCCGACCAAATGTTGCTCGGACTTTTTGCCGTGCGTGATGCGCTGAAGCCAAACGCGGCGAACGTGATTGAACAACTCCAGCAGCAAGGCCTGAAAACGTATTTGCTCACCGGCGACAATGCTTTGACCGCCGCGAGCATCGCCAAGCAGGTTGGCATCGCGGCGGAAAATGTTTTTGCCGAAGTGCGGCCGGAGCAGAAGGCGGAGTTCGTGAAAAAACTCCAGGCGCGGGGCGAGCACGTCGCGTTTGTGGGCGATGGCATCAACGACGCGCCGGCGCTCACGCAGGCGGATCTCGGCATTGCCGTGAGCCGCGCGAGCGACGTGGCGCGCGAGGCGGCGGACATCATCCTGCTGAAATCGGAAATCGAAGCTGTGCCGGAGGCGCTCGGTCTGGCGCGCGCGACGCTCCTGACGATCAAACAAAATCTATTCTGGGCGTTTTTTTACAATGCGCTCGGCGTGCCACTCGCGGCGATGGGTTTTATCAGCCCGATCTTTTGCGCGGCGGCGATGGGCATTTCCGATCTCATTGTCATCGGCAATGCGTTGCGGTTGTTGCGATGGAAGCAGCGGCCTTGAACCCCCCGATTTGTGACTAGGGCGCCGGCTTCTCAGCTGCGACCAGGAACCAAGAACCTGACACGCCCAAGCGTTCGCCGTTTCCGCCTTTGAACTCGATACCAACTCCCGGTCGAAAATGCGCGTGCCGCAAAAAACTGCTTGTCATTCGCCAACATATTTGAAATGCTCATCTTGCTGTCTGTGAACATTAGCAAGTTTCTATGATGCCATCAGCAAATCAGATTCAGCACGGCAATCATGCCGCGACGCAACAGCCATTGCTTGATCTCTCCCGGCTCAACCGCGTCCTCGAACAGTTCAAAGCCAAAAAAGGCGCGCTCATTCCCATCCTGCAACGGACGCAGGATATTTACGGCTACCTGCCAAAAGAAGCGATTCACTTCATCGCCAAGCAGACGCGTATTCCGTTGAGCCGCATTCATGGCGTCGCCACGTTCTATGCGCAATTTCATCTGACGCGGCGCGGGCGGAATCTGGTGCGCATTTGCGACGGCACGGCCTGTCACGTGCGTGGCTCCGGCAAAAATCTCGAAGCGCTTCAGCACGCTGTCGGCATAGCGCCGGGCGAAACCACGCCGGACTACAAACTCACGCTCGAAGTGGTTTATTGTCTCGGCTCCTGCGGCATCGCGCCGGTCGCGCTCGTCAACGAAAAGGTCTGTGCCCGGCTGAACGCAGACGCGCTCGTTCAGCGCGTGAAGGCGCTCGGCTGATTTCAACCCCATCGCGCCATGACAAAACTCAATTCACTCCACGACCTGCCGGCGCTGCGCGAAAAATTCCAGCAGGCGCTCGCGGCCCACGCCAAGGCTGGCGCGGTGATTTACGTCGGCACGGGCACTTGCGGCGTCGCAGCCGGTGCGCGCGAGACGTTGCAGGCCATCGAACAGAAAATCGCCAAGCACAAAATCCCCGCGCAGGTCGTCAGCGTCGGCTGCATCGGCATGTGCGCCAAGGAACCGCTCGTGGACATCCAGATCAACGGCGGCTCGCACGTCCTTTACGCCAACATTCAAGCCGACATGGTTTCGCGTCTGATTGAGGAGCACGTCATCAATCATCATCCCGTGCGCGAATGGGTGATTTGTCGCATGACGGACGGCGAAGTGCCCGCTGACGAACCGCAGGCGATTCAAAATCTACCGCAGTTCCGCGATCTGCCGTTTGGCGGCAAGCAGGTCCGCATCGCGCTCGGCAACTGCGGGTTGATTGATCCGGAAAAAATCGAGGACTACATCGCCCGTGAAGGTTACCGCGCACTGGGTCGCGTGCTTGGATCGTGGTCGCCGGAGGAAGTCATTCGCGTTATCAAGGAATCCGGTTTGCGCGGACGCGGCGGCGGTGGATTTTCCACAGGCTTGAAATGGGAATTGTGCCGCAAGTCTCCCGGCGACACCAAATACGTCATCTGCAACGCCGACGAGGGCGATCCCGGCGCGTTCATGGACCGCTCGATTCTCGAAAGCGACCCGCACGCCGTCCTCGAAGGCATGGCCATCGCCGGCTACGCGATGGGTGCGCGAGAAGGCATTATTTATTGCCGCGAGGAATATCCGCTGGCGATTGACCGTCTCGAAAACGCCATCGCGCAAGCCACCGAACTCGGGTTGCTCGGTGAAAATATTCTCGGCACGAAATTCACTTTCTCCATTTCGCTCAAGGGCGGCGCCGGCGCGTTTGTCTGCGGCGAAGAAACGGCGCTTATTGCATCCATCGAAGGCCGGCGCGGAGAACCGCGTCCGCGTCCGCCGTTTCCGGCCGTCAGCGGTCTTTGGGGCAAGCCGAGCAACATCAATAACGTGAAAAGCTATGCGATGTCGCCACGAATTATTTTGCGCGGCGCGGCGTGGTTCAAAAACATCGGCAGTCCCAAATCGCCCGGCACGGCGATTTTCGCGCTCACCGGCAAGGTCAACAATACCGGCCTCATCGAAGTGCCGATGGGCATTCCGCTCGGCGATATTATTTTCGACGTCGGCGGCGGCATCCCCGGCGGACGGCCGTTCAAGGCCGTCCAGACGGGCGGTCCGCTCGGCGGTTGCCTGCCCGCGTCGTCGCTGAACACGCCGGTGGACTTCGATTCGCTTCAGGAAGCCGGCGCGGTGATGGGCAGCGGCGGCATGATTGTGGTGGACGACGATACCTGCATGGTCGAACTGGCGAAATATTTTCTCACGTTCGCCACCGCCGAGTCGTGCGGCAAATGCGTGCCGTGCCGCATCGGCGGCCAGCGCCTGCTGGAAATTCTCACGCGCATCACCGAGGGCGAAGGCACGCGCAAAGACCTCGAAACCATCCGCGAGCTTTCCGCGCACATGTCGAGTTCGTCGCTGTGCGGTCTCGGCCAGCGCACGGCCGGTCCGGTGATGTCCGTGCTGCGATTTTTTGAACAGGAAATGCTCGCGCACATTGACGAGCAGATTTGTCCCTCCGGCCAGTGCAAAAAACTCGTGCGCGCCAAATGCGTCAACACCTGTCCTGCCGGCGTGGACACGCCCGCGTATCTCGCACTCATCGCGCAAGGCCGCTACGCCGAGGGTCTCGCCATTCATCGCGAACGCAATCCGTTCCCGATCATCTGCGGTCGCGCGTGTCCGGCGTTTTGCGAAACGAAATGCCGCCGTGCCGAGCTGGACCAACCCATCGCCATCCGCATGACGAAGCGGTTCATGGCCGAGCACGAAAGCAACGCGCCGTGGACGCCCGAACCGCTCGGCACGCCAGAACAACGCCGCGTTGCCTCGGAGAAAAAGGTCGCCGTCATTGGCTCTGGCCCGGCGGGTTTGACCGCTGCCGTGCGGCTCGCGCAAATGGGCTACGGCGTCACCGTTTTTGAAAAATTGCCTGTGCCTGGCGGCATGATGAGTTGCGCAATTCCGGAATATCGTCTGCCTCGCGAACCGCTATTTTTGGAAATTGAAAACATCAAGCACGCTGGCGTGGAAATTCGCTGCAACCAGTCGCTCGGAAAAGATTTCACGCTCGACGAATTGCTGGGCAAGCGCGGTTTTCATTCCGTTGTCATCGCGATTGGTGCGCACACGAGCCGGCAGATGGGCGTGGCCGGCGAGGAAAAACAGGGCGTCATCAACGGACTCGATTTTCTCCGCGAAGTCGCGCTGGATTCCTGTTTCCGTAGTGGCACAGGCATCTCACCTGTGAGTTCCAAAACTTCGGCAAAAACAGAAACACACAGGCAAGATGCCTGTGCCACTAAAGCCAAAATTCCCGACCTGCGCGGCAAGCACGTCGGCGTGGTCGGCGGCGGCGACGTGGCAATTGATGCCGCGCGCGTCGCGCTACGGCTCGGCGCGAAGGAAGTCCACGTCATGTATCGCCGCACCGGCGACGACATGCCGGCGACGCATTTGCCCGAGGAAATCGAAGGCGCGCTCCACGAAGGCATTCGCTTCCACACGCTCGTCAATCCGGCGGAAATTCTAGGCGACGACCACGTCACCGGCGTCCGCCTCGTGCGCCAGCGGCTGGGCGATTTCGACGACACCGCGCGCCGCAAACCCGTCGCGATGGAAGGCGAGAGTTTCACGCTGCCGCTGGATTTCATAATTCCCGCCATCGGCCAGACGCCGGATTTGTCCTGGATGAAACCGGAGCAGTTCAATGTCACACGCGGAAAAACGTTTGTCGTCAACGAAGCGTTCGCCACCAGCCGCCCCGGCGTGTTTGCCGCCGGCGACGCTGTGACCGGGCCGGCGACGATTGTTCAAGCGATTGCGCACGGCAATCTCGTCGCCGTCGCCGTGGACGAATGGCTGCGCACCGGCCAAGTGACCAAACCTCGTTTCGTCACGCCGCGCCACGACATCGCACCGCTGCACAATTTTGACGACTTCGCCGGCGCGCATCGTCCGCCGACGCCGAAGCTCGACCTCGCGCAGCGCGAAGGAAATTTCCGCGAAGTCGAACTCGGCTTGGACGAAGCCGCCGCGCAGGCTGAAGCCAAACGCTGTTTGCGCTGCGACCTCGAATGGCTGGACCGGCTCGGCATCCCGCGTCCGACCACCGAAGCCGAAGCGGCAACCACCGATTGAATTTGAACCACGGATGGACACAGATGAACACGGATAAAAATAAACTGGTAGGGCGCGTCACTCCGTGCGCGCCGCGTATGATATTTTGTGCGACGGCGCGCGCGGAGCGACGCGCCCTACCTAGACAACAATCCGTGTTCATCCGTGTCCATCCGTGGTTGAAAAAATTTGAGTCATGAACGAACCCGCTGTTGTCAACCTCACGATCAATGGCCAAGCCGTGCAGGCCCGCGCCGGACAGACGGTCTATGAAGCCGCCGCCGCTGCGGGCATCCGCATTCCGGTGCTCTGCCATCATCCGCGCCTCAAGCCTCACGGCGCTTGCCGGATTTGTCTCGTGGAAATTGAAAAACAGCGCGGGCTGCATCCGTCCTGCACTTATCCCATCGTTGAAGGCATGGTCGTGCGCACCGACACGCCCGCCGTCGTCGCGTCGCGCAAGGCGTCGCTGCATTTGATTTTTTCCGAGCGCACGCATTACTGCATGTTCTGCCCCGCCAGCGGTAGCGGCGAGACGACCGATTGCGAATTGCAGAAACTTGGCTACGAGCACGGCCTGGATTGCTGGAACTACGCGCCAAATTACAAAAAGCAATGGCCGGTGGACGCCTCGCGGAGATTTTTCGTGATGGATCACGGACGCTGCATCCTGTGCCGGCGTTGCATCCGCGCCTGCGAAGACATCGCCGCCAACCACACGCTCGGCCTCACGCTGCGTGGCGCGCGGGCGATGATTTGCGCCGATGATGAAATTCCGTTCGGCGAATCCACCTGCGTCTCGTGCGGCACATGTTTGCAGGTCTGCCCGACCGGCGCGCTGCATGACCGCCAGAGCGTTTATCTCGGTCACGAATCGCAGGTCACGCGCACGGCGGCCACGTGCGTCGGCTGCGCGATGGGCTGCGGCATCCACGCCATCACGCGCGGCAACCAACTGCTGCGCGTCGAGGGCGATTGGGACGCGCCCAACGGCGGACTGCTCTGCGCGGCGGGCCGGTTTGAAGTCGTCGAGCCGAAGCCGGCGCGCATTTTGCAGCCGCTCATCAAGCGTGACGGTCAGCAGGTTGAGGCGAGTTGGGACGAAGCCTTGGCGCGCGTGGCGGAAAAATTCAGCGAAGCGCATCTGGTCGCCGGCGTCGCGTCGCCGCGCCTCACGTCGGAATCGCTCGCGGCGTTTGAATGTTTTTTTCATGACGTTTTGGAAAGCAGCGAAGTCGCGCTGCTGTCGGGCGAAGTGCCGCCGCTGGACCTTGGCGCGATGGCGTCGTTGCGCGACGTGGCCGAATCCGATTGCATCGCGCTCATCGGCGGCAATCCCGGCGAGCATCAAAAAGTGCTGCGTCATCTGATTCTCCGCGCGCTCGACAACGGCGCACGCCTGCTCATCGTCAACGACGAATCCACCGGCCTCGATCCGTGGGCGGAATTGCATCTGGATCTCGAAGACATTTCTTTCCATGCCGCTTCGCCGTTTGAAAAATTGCGGACCACCTATCACCTGCGCGTCAGCGGCGTGATGCAGTTGCGCAAGGCCATCGAACCGGCGCAACGGCCCGTGCTACTTTACGGTTCGGGCTTGAGCAGCAGCGTTTATGCGGCGCTGCGTTCGCTGCCGGAGAAGGCGCGTTTTCTGCCGCTGGTCAAGGGTGCGAACGCCGTTGGCGCGGCCCGGCTCGGACTTGAACCGCGTCCGGTGCGCGGCGATGCGCTTTACGTTTTGCTCGGCGACGATCTGCCCGACGGCCAGGCGCTGCCGCAAAGCGAATTTACCGTGGTGCAGGCCGCGTGCCGCTCGGCGTGGACCGACGCGGCGGACGTGGTTTTGCCCGCGCCGACCTGGGCGGAAAAGCGCGGCCACATCATCAATCTCGAAGGCCGGCGGCTGCCCGTCGTGCCGCTGTTGCAGTCGCCGCCGTCGGTGCAGGCGCACTGGCAGACGTTTGTAAAACTGGCGGAGCGGATGGGCGAAAGTTTGTCGCCCGAAGCGCTCGTGCAACTCGCCGGACCGGAGTAATGAAAGGATTTGCCATGCCGAACAAAGCAACTGTCGCGAGTGACTGGCTGGCCGGCTGTGCCGGCTGTCACATGTCGCTGCTGGACATTGACGAGCGGCTGGTCACGCTGCTCGAACACGTCACCCTGCACGCGACGCCGATCACGGATTTGAAACACCCGCCCGCGAGCGGCGTGGATGTCGGCATCCTCGAAGGCTGCGTCAACAATTCGGCCGGTGAGCGCGTCGCCCGGCAGATGCGCGCGCGCTGCAAGGTGCTTGTGGCGCTCGGCGACTGCGCAGTGTTCGGCGGCGTGCCGACGTTGCGCAACGGCGTCTGCATCCGCGAAGCGCTGCGGCGCGCTTACATCGAAACCGAAAGCACCGCCGAAGGCCGCGTGCCGAATGATCCCGAACTCGCCGTGATGCAGGACGCGCGGCCGCTGGATCAGGTGGTGAAAGTGGACGTTTACCTGCCCGGCTGTCCGCCATCGCCAGACACGATTTTTCACACGCTCGCCGAACTGGCCGCTGGGCGCAAGCCGGTGTTGACCGGGAAAAATTTGGATTGGCATTAAAATTTAACCACGGATGGACATGGATGAACACGGATTCAAAAAATGAAACAAAACGCGGAGATGCAGAGAACGCGGAGCGGTGCTAACTAGGATTGCGCCAACTCTAAAACCGATATTATGAGCAGCGCAAACACAACTGATTCTTTAACAGAACGCTACGTTGCATTTTACACGCCACTCATTCAAGAGTTTGTGCGTGAGGTGGAATTGCTGCCACATCCCGATATTAAAGGAGAGATACCAGAGCCGTTCTTTCCTGCGTTTGGCCGTCATTATGAGCATTCAGCTCTTCGATTGGTCATCATTGGGCAAGACACGCGAGGCTTCGGCAACTTAAAACATTTTATCGCGGCGGAGAAATCCAATCCTGGCATTAAACTACAGGAATGGTTGAATGAATTTCGTGATGGTTTCGTTATCAAATATGGCGGTCATCGGCATAGTTTTTTGGGATTCGTCATGATGATTCTCGCCAAACTTCACGGCCAAGAGGATTGGGGTATGATGAAGCAGGGCGCGATGAGTGAAATTTTGGATAGTTTTGCTTGGGGCAATGTTAACGCAGTTGAACTTTACGGAAGCACCCCTTCAAAGAAGGGCATTCCAAGTGATTATTGGGCTGCTGTGCGTAAGGCTGCGGCGCGATTTGATGGGTTCAGTCACATCGTCACAACACTCAAGCCTCACGTTGCCATTGTATTGCATAGAGGCATGAATCCTGACCGTTACTTTGATGGCTACCAATGGGAGCAGGTTTCAAGTGAAGGCCGCTTGATACACTACCGCTTACCCGAAATTGGGGTGGATGTTTTTCATGCGCCGCATCCTCGAAGCATGGGATACATCGAAGGGGCGGATTACTTCTGTGCCAAATTGAAGGATTTATTTTTGCAGCAAAACATCACGAAGCCATTTCCCCAGTTTTTAAACGGACAGGCAGAGGCTCAAAAAGTGCTTCATTACTTGCAACATCATGCACCGCCTCAAAGTCCAGCCTTCAATAAATATGAATTTGTATCTTGGGTGGCAGAGGAGCTGACAAAGAGGAAGACTTTTATGTCCGTGCCAACATTGATGGAGCTTGTAAATACCCACGGCTACGAAACCAACTACGGAACTAAATTTAGCGGCGGTCAAGGCAGCTATAAACTTGTCAGCGGCGCTTACCATAGGAAGGCTTCACTCGGTTCGCCGGATGGAGATGCCCAAGCTCACAACATTGCTGTAGCCTTTCGGAAGCCAAATTTCGAGTATGCTTACTCAACCGATTGAGAGGATTGATAATGAACCAAACAAACTGAACTATGAATTACTACTGCAAATATTGCGGATCGTCTTTTTCCAGTGTTGCCGCCTTGACTAGCAATAGCTGTCAACGTCACCCAAGCGGCTCTGGTAAAGGAAAACACGCTTTGTATGAGGGCGGTGAGAAAAAGCAATACACGTGTAAGTATTGTGGATCGAGCTTTTCCAGCCTTCTGGCGTTGACAAGCAACAGTTGCCAACGTCATCCAAATGGCAGCGGCAAGGGGAAGCATGAAGCAGCGCTGTAATTTTTTGATTGTAAGTTTGAATCCGTGTTTATCCGTGTCCATCCGTGGTTGAAATGAATTAAAAAAGTTATGGCAAAAACCATCACCATCGAACCCGTCACGCGCATCGAAGGCCACGCGAAAGTTACCATCCGCCTCGACGACGCCGGGAACGTCGAGCAGGCGCGCTTTCACGTGAACGAATTTCGCGGCTTCGAAAAATTTTGCGAAGGCCGGATGTTTTACGAAATGCCGCTCATCACCGAGCGCATTTGCGGCATCTGTCCGGTCAGCCATCACCTCGTCTCGGCGAAGGCGTGCGATGCCATCCTCGGCGTCGAGCCGCCGCGGCCCGCGCAGTTGCTGCGCGAATTGATGCACATGGGCCAGACCATCCAGTCGCACTCGATGCACTTTTTCGAGCTGGCTGGGCCGGATTTGATTCTGGGTTTCGACGCCGACCCGGCAATTCGCAACGTCGTCGGCCTTTACCAGGCCGATCCGAAACTCACGGTGAAGGCGATTGCGCTGCGGAAGTTCGGCCAGGAAATCATCGAGCGTCTCGGCGAACGGCGCGTGCACCCGAATTTCGCCGTGCCCGGCGGCGTCACCAAGGCGCTGTCCGTCGCCGACCGCGACGCGATTCTCGCCGGCATCGAGACGATGATTGGCTACGCCCAGGAAGGCCTCGCCATCATGAAAAGCTGGATGGAAAAACACGCGAAGGAAATGGAAACTTTTGCGTCGTTCCCGACCGGCTATCTCGGCATGGTCACGGAAGAAAATGCGCTGGCGCTTTACGAAGGCGACTTGCGAATGGTGGATGCGAAGCGAAAAGCCATTGAACGATTTGATGGCCGCCAATATCTCGACTACATCGCCGAGCACGTCGAGGACTGGAGCTATTTGAAATTTCCGTATTACCGCAAGCTCGGCTGGCCCGGCGGCGCGTATCGCGTCGGCCCGCTCGGACGGTTGAACGCCGCCGACAAAATGTCCACGCCGCTGGCACAAAAGGAATTTGAGTTGTTCCGCAAATTGCGCAAAGGCAAAACCGTCGAAGGCTCGCTGTATTACCACTACGCGCGGCTCATCGAAAATCTCTACGCCATTGAGCACGCCCGGCAGTTGCTCGAAGACCCGGACATTCTCTCCACCGAAATCCGCACGAATGCCTGGCCCGCGAACCGCGAAGGCGTCGGCGTCATCGAAGCTCCGCGCGGCACGCTCTGGCATCATTACTGGGTGGACGAACACGGCAAACTGGAGAAGGTCAATCTCATCGTCGCCACCGGCAACAACAACTACGCCATGAGCCGCGCCGTTGAGGAAGTAGCCAAGCAATATATCCATGGCGACACGGTGAAGGAAGGTGCGCTCAACCGCGTGGAGGCGGCCATCCGCGCCTACGATCCGTGCTTGAGCTGTTCAACCCACGCTGTCGGGCAGATGCCGTTGCTCGTTGAGATCCTCTCGCCGGACGGCTCGTTGCTGAAGCGGATTGCCCGTTCCTGACGAGCATTAACCTGCCGGGTGGCGCATCAAACGAACAACTTCCCACAGGTTTCTGTTGGCGGCCATCACGCCGTTTGCCCGCTTGACGTTCGTTGCACTCTGGATTAATTAAACGGCCCCTATGCAGAGAGAAACACATCATTTTCAAGCGGAGATTCAGCAGTTGCTGAATATCGTCATCCATTCGCTTTACACCGACAAAGAAATCTTCGTGCGCGAGCTGATTTCCAACAGCACCGACGCGTGCGAGAAATTGCGGTTCACCCAATCGTCCGGCAAGGCCATCCATCAGTCGGACGTTGCGCCCGCCATCACGGTGACCACGGATGACAAGGCGGGCACCATCACCATCACCGACACCGGCTTGGGCATGACGCACGGCGAACTCGTCGAGAACCTCGGCACCATCGCGCACTCCGGCACGAAAGCATTTCTCAAACAAATCGCCGAAGACAAGAAGCCGGACGTAGGTTTGATCGGCCAGTTTGGCGTGGGTTTTTACTCGGCCTTCATGGTCGCAAAAAGGGTGACTGTTCTTAGTCGTTCCTTCGCGCCGGACGAACAAGGCTGGCAATGGACGAGCGAAGGCATGGGCGGCTACGAACTCGCGCCCGCCGCCGATTTGCCGCGCGGCACCAAGATCACGCTCGAACTCAAGGACGACGCCAAGGACTTCGCGAAGGAAAGCGCCGTCGAGCGCATCATCCACAGGTATTCCAGCTTCGTGCCGTTTCCGATTGAACTGAACACCAAGCGCCTCAACACCGTGCAAGCCATCTGGGCGCGGAACAAGAAGGAGATCAAGGCGGAGGAATACAATGAGTTTTACACGTTCGTCGGCCACGACCACGACAAGCCGCTGTTCCGGCTGCATTTCTCGGCGGATGCGCCGCTGGCAATCCAGGCGCTGCTGTTCGTGCCGTCGCGTAATTTTGAAACACTCGGCATGGGCCGCATTGATTCCGAGGTGAATCTGTATTGCCGGAAAATTCTCATTCAAGCGAAGGCCAAAGGCTTGTTCCCCGACTGGCTGCGCTTCCTCAAGGGCGTGGTGGACAGCGAAGATTTGCCGCTCAACATCTCGCGCGAGACGATGCAGGACACCACGCTCATGCAGAAGTTGAACAAGGTGCTGACGAGCCGTTTCCTGAAATTCCTCGATGAGCAATCTGAGAAGGAAGCCGATGCCTACGAGAAATTTTACACGGAGTATCAGCGTTTTCTGAAGGAAGGTGTCGTCACCGATTTCACGCACAAGGACGCGCTCGGCAAACTGCTGCGCTTCGAGTCGTCGTCTCTTGATAAAGGCAAGCTCAGCGCGCTGGCAGATTATGTGAAGCGCATGTCGGGCGAGCAGAAGGAAATTTATTGCCTGCTCGCGGCGAACCGCGCGGCCGCGGAAGCCAGCCCGTATTTCGAGGTCTTCCGCGAACGAAAGTTTGAAGTGCTGTTCCTCTACGACGCGTGGGACGAGTTCGTGATCGAACATCTCCACACCTTCGACGGCAAGCCGCTCAAGCTCGCCGAAAAGGCGGAATTGAATTTGAGCGCCAAAAAAGACAGCGCGTTGTCCGAAGAGGCTTCGAAATCGCTCGCGCAATGGCTCAAGGAAACGCTCGGCGACAAAGTCGGCGCCGTGCGTGCCTCGCAGCGGCTTGTGGAAAGTCCCGCCGTCGTGGTGGACGCGGACAAATACATGACCGCCAACATGCGGCGCATGATGAAAGCCATGAAGCAGGATGGCCCCGACCTGCCAGCCGCCAAGCATGATCTCGAAATCAATCCCGCGCATCCCATCATGGCGCGACTCGACGCGATGCGGCAAAAGGACAACGCCCTCGCCGCGAGCGTCGCCGAACAAATCCTCGACAACGCCCGTGTTGCCGCCGGCCTGCTCGAAGACCCGCGCGCAATGCTGACGCGCCTGAACTCGTTGCTCGAAAAAGTGCTGACGAAGGATTAGGGCAGAATCTTGGTGGCATCGGTCGCGCTGCGACTCTGTTTGCCCGCGCAGCGAGCGCTTGGGGGCGTGGTGAAAGTTCCGTCGCCGCCACTGCGCTCGGCGATGGCATTGACTCGCGGCGGGACCCTGTCCACCAGCGTTTTCAAACTCGTCCCAATCTCACCCCAGGATCGTCAGCACAATTCCGACCAGGATGCCGATGACGGCAGGGAGTTTTTTCCAGCCGTTCACCTCGCGGAAAAAATACAATCCGCCGGCGAACGCCACCAGCGTGCTTGCGCGGCGCAGGCTCATCACGATGGCCACGAGCGCGTCGGGGTGCCGCAGCGCACTGAAATAAAGATAATCCGCCACCAGCAGCGCCAGCGCGATGAACGGAATGCTCCAGCGCCAGCGGAATTCATTGCGCGGCCACAGCCGCAGTTTCCAGCCCAGCGCGAACGGCGCGAAAAACACCAGCAGATAGACCTGGAACCAGCATTGCACCGTTGGCACGGAAAACTTCAAGGTGCCCAGCAGATATTTGTCGTAGAGCGAACTCACCGCGCCGAACAGCGTGCCGACGACGAGAAAGCCCACCCATTTGTTCCGGTGAAAATGCACGCCTTCGCGCGCGCCGGCGATGGAGAGGCCCACAAACGATCCCAGCGTGGTCAGGATGCCGAGCGTTTCCAGCCACGTCGGACGCTCGCCTAAAATCAAAATCGCACCGAACAAGGTGAACAGCGGACTGGTCGCGCGGATGGGCGCGCCCAGCGAGAGCGGCAGATGTTTGAGCGCGTAGTAGGTGCCGATCCAGGACGCAGCGACGATGCCGGATTTCAGCAGCAGTTGCAGATGTTGATTCCACGTCAGCGTATCGGTGACGAGTGAGTGCGGCAAGGTTCCCGGATGAATCGCCTGCACCAGCAGGAGGACGAACCACACCGTCGCGCCGGTGAGCGTGCTGAAGAATAAAACCGGCGTCACGGCGTTCGCCCGCACCGCGTGCTTGGCGCAGAGATCGTAAAGGCCGAGAAAAAATGCCGACAATAATATGGCAACCACCCAGTTCATCAAAAGCGGACAGGGTAATTTTTCCCGCTGCCGAAAGCGAACATTACCGCTTTTGCGGGCAGTGAAACACATGCCGCAAACGCTGCTATCTTGACGGTGTTGTGCTTTGAGTTGAAGTTTGCAGATTCAAAGTGGTGGCTTTGCCGCCGCAAGCCCGTGTCGTCCGCATTTAAGTGCGCGCGGTTTTTGTCGGGCCGGTGTTTACAGCTTGGCCTGCAAACTGAATTGCAGGGTTGAAACTTGGAATTTGAAATTTCTCCGGAGCTCGGATGGTGGAGCCTGGACCCTTTTCATCACCGTTGACTTGCCATCAGCGCGATGATGCCTGCGGCGAACAATCCTGCGAGCACGGCGAAGAAAATTTTCACCCAGCTCTTGGGATACTTGCCCGCGATGACACCGGTGTAGCCGTTGATGACGACCTGGTAATTCTGCGTGCCGTAGTTGTAGGTCAGCAGCCAGATGGGTGCGAGGATGTGCTTGAACGTCTGGCCGGAATAGTCGTCCTCCACCTGCAAATTCCGTTGCGTGTCGCCGGGCACCTGCGCGGCGCATAGGGCATACATCTTGCGGTCCATCTGGTCGCGCGAGGTTTTGGCGGCGGCAACCAAATCAATTTGATAACGCTCCACGACCCAGCCGGAAAGGAAGCCGGCGTTATAGGGCACCAGTTCTTTCGTTGTCGGGAACGGTTCGATCTTGCGAAGCATGTCCGGTTGCACGCCGCGCGAGGCGGGCACGAGTTCATCATCGAAGAAATGGTCAAGCGCGCCGGCGCTGGGCACCCAGCGAATTTTTTGCACCTGCCGGCTCTGCTGTTTGCCGTTCGCGTCGGTGTAAGTTTCCGTTTCGTAGTAATAATAGCCGCTCTCGGCGGTCCACTCCGCGTGAACTTGGGCGTCGAACGTCCAGTAGGGAATGTAAAGGCCCTTGACCGTGTCGGTGAGCGCGGCGTGCTTGAGTTTGTTCGGCGCAAACCAGCGGCTGCCATACCATTGCCGGATGGAATCGCGCATCTGCGTCTCGCTGATTTTCATCGGAAGCAAACTTTCGGGGCGAAACGCTTCCTTGATTTCCTCGTAGGGCACGAGCGCAGTCGAGCCGCAAAAATCGCAGCGCTGACCGACCCGCGTGGCGTCAAAGACAGAAATGGCCTGGCAACTCTGGCATTTAACAGAAGTCTTGGCCGCCTGCCAGCCGCGCGCGGAATCAGGAATGCCGCGCAACGCCGCGACGAGGTCATGCTCAACGATTGTTTCTTCGCCGGTGGCGGCAAGCTCCGCCTGTGCCGGCGATGTCGTGCCACAGAACGGGCAGACGAGCAGCTTCTTGGCGGGATTCCATTGCGCCTCGCCGCCGCAGGACGGGCAGGAGAATTTTTTTTGGGCTGTGGCTTCAGGCATCATGATTAGCTTTTGAGGGCTATTTTTCTATAGTCAATCACAAGCTCATGGTAATTACCTTTGTGGTAAAACAAATCCACCGTGTCCAAACGAAGGATGTGATAAACAAATATTTTGATTTGTAACGCTAGAGTGGCATGACCAGTTGGGATTAAAAATACTTTATTCCAACTCCTCTCCTGAAGCTTCTTTAGTAAGTTTTCAAGTATCGTTGTATAGGCGTCATGAAGCGACTGAGGCGATGAGAAATCAATATTGCCGTGAGATGCTGCATATACCTCCCCTACTAAATACTGTTTTGGAATTTCATGAACCCCGGCATTTGCAATTATTGTTAGGGTTCTTTCATCGGAGTTACGTGGTAATAAGGATTCCAAGGTTTGCTTCGCTTTTTCCACACCCACCTTATCTACGTATTCGCGAAAGAGTTTCAATATCTCGTCATCCATTGGCAACCTCCTCCATCATAGCTCGCATATCGTTTTCAAAGAATTTGAACAGTGGACTTCCGGCTTGTATCTTGAACGCTGGAACGCTTGCGTGAAGTTTACTGTTAGTAAAAAATTTGATCCAGATGGAATGCTCCGTGTAGATAAAAGTGTATCGCAATACCCGTGCATGATAGGAAAAAACGATCTTGCTTCCGGTTGGGTCACATTCGTGCGCCAAAGCCTTTATCTTCTTTACTTCAGATTCAATATCACTATGCCCCGAAGCGCTTTTAGTTAGATATTCTGAAGCCTGTGAATTTGTGCGCAATACCAGAACTTTCGTTACCTTCCCACTGGCGGATCTCTCCTTTAACATCTCGTGAAAGTCATCGAAGAACTTCGATGAATAGTGAATCCCGATGACCAACTCCTGTGAAACTTTCCAGTGATTTGGGTCAGAAACCTGCTTCGAATTTAGAAGGCAGTCAACGACTCCGCTGTCATGAATTCTCGCATTTTCTAGAGCTGTATCCGCAATTTCTTTAAACATGGCCTTTCTGAGGCTCATATCAAAGACCCAATGTAATGTTTCCACACACAAAATAAGGGCGCCAATCTCAGCCATTAACTGGTCGATCTTGATTTTATGCCACTCGCATTCGAAAGAGTTGCCAACGATTATCAGAAACAGTCCACCAAGGATCAGAAGCAAAGTGACATGCCAGTTGATATGGTCGGAAGCTTTGTTAGCCATAGAAAAAATTAGGATTTCAAGAACTCATCCAGCGCCGTTTTGGTTACGCGCCAGGTCGAGCCGATTTTTTTGCCTTTGAGATCGCCTTTTTCCAGCGTGGCCAGCACGTCGGCTTCGCTCACGCCGAGAATTCTTGCAATGTCAGCGGAACCAAGAAGTTCAGGCATTGCACCAGCAGCGGGAATCGCCGGTGACACGCCGCCCGCCGCCGGTGGCGTGGCTTGTGGTTGATTCAAAGCCGCCATCATTTGCTGGCCGATGGCCAAGCCCGCGCCGAGGCCTGCGCCGGTGCCGGCCATGCCGCCAGCCGCGCCACCTTCCTTGGTCAACGATTCGGCCATTTGGAATTTCACGTAATCGTTCAGATTGCCGATTGCGGCCATGCTGCTGCGCTTGTCAATCGCCGCTTCGACTTCCGGCGGCACGGAGACGTTCTCGACGATGAAGCTGGAAATCTCGATACCGTATTTGGTCGTGACCTGCGGGTTGATGAGGGGCAGCAGCGCCGCGCCGAGTTCGGTATAGCGCGAAGCAAGATCAAGCACCGGCACCTTTGCCGTGGCCAGCGCTTCGGTGAACACGCTGACGATGCGCGCCCGCATCGTGTCGGCAAATTCGTCGAGGCGGAAATGATCGTCCGTGCCGGCGACTTCCTTGAGAAACACTTTCACGTCGGTGACCTTGAAGTCGAAGATGCCGTAAGCCCGCGCGCGGACGATGCCGAAATCGGCGTCGCGCAGCATGATGGGATTGGCCGTGCCCCATTTGTTGCCGGTGAAAAGGCGCGTATTGACGTAATAGAGGTCGGCCTTGAACGGCGAGTGCAGCCCGTATTTCCAGCCTTTGAGCGTGGAGAGAATCGGGATGTTGTCGGTGGTCAGCGTGTATTTGCCGGGGCCGAACGTGTCGCCGAACTGGCCGAGATACACGAACTGCGCGGTCTGCGATTCGCGGACGATCAACTGCGCGCCGTTTTTGATTTCCTTGTCCTGATCCGGGTAGCGGAAGGAAATGGTATCGCGGGAGTCATCCTGCCACTCGATGATTTCGAGGAACTGTGTCTTGAGATAATCAATGAGGCCCATAATTGTTTTGTGTGAAAATTAATTGTTGCGTTTTATTCGCGCCATAATCACCGCAACCCGGCAAACTGTGAAGAATAATTTCAGGCAAAAATTGTAATGTGTCTGCAACGCAGAGAGAATCGGAATGCAAGTTGAGTTCGACTAACAACGCGGTGTTCTTCCGGCTGCAATCAGACTGAAATGGTTTGAAATCAAGGCGCAGCCAAATGCCTTGCCTGTCGTTTGGGTAAGCTGGGTTTGCTTGAGCTCGGACGTTTTGTTTTTTCTTCCGGCAGAAACGCGCGGATTTTTTCCGGCGGATCGCGGTGCCCGCCGCGCCGCCAGTCGAGCCACAATTTTTCTGCGGCAAGTCGCGTGTCAACTTTGAGTTCGCCGGTGAGAAACTCGAAAAGTTTCTCTGCCAGACGCACCAGAGCAATCGTGTCGGTGCGACCCAGCTGCGCGTAAAGCCAGTCGCTGAAGCGAAGAAAGGAATGGAATGGCGATGGTAGTGGCACGGGCGTCCCGCCCGTGTGTTTCTGTTCCTGCTCTGATTCACACGGGCGGGACGCCCGTGCCACTGCCCAAATCAACGGCAGGGTGGCGACGAAGTTGCCGCTGTTGCCAACCAGATCCCAGTAGCGCGCGAAGCGGCGCAGCCGTTGCATCGTGGCGAAATCGATCAGCCGGTTTTGCAAAATGTCGTAGGGCGGATGCGCGTTGTAAATCATCTGCCATTCCGCATCGTGGCGGACGATGGGCGTGCCGCGCAGCCGTTTGAGGATGCCCACTTGGATTTCCTGCGGGCCAAGCGCGATGAGCCGGTCAAAACCGGCGGCAAAACTTTCGAACGTTTCGCCCGGCAGGCCAACGATCAAATCGGCGTGAATGTGAACACTGGTTTTGCCTCTTAAAAAATGAAAATTGTCAGCGAGCCGTTCGTAATTCTGCCGGCGGCTGATGTTCTGGCCGACTTCGGGATTGAACGTCTGCACGCCGACCTCGAATTGCAGGGAGCCGGGCGGAAACTTCGCGATGACCTCACGCAGTTCAGCGGCCAGACGGTCAGGAATCATCTCGAAATGGAAAAACATTTCTGGTTGGTAGCGCGCAAGGAAAAATTCCAGCAGCGCCTTGCTGGTGGCGATGTGGAGATTGAATGTGCGATCCACGAACTTGAACTGCTTCAGACCGCGATCCAGCAGCCGTTGCATCGCCGCGAGAAATTTATCCAGCGGCACCTGCCGCATCGGAATGTCGAGCGAAGACAGGCAGAACTCGCAGGTGAACGGACAGCCGCGCGACGCCTCGACATAGACGATGCGATGCGCAATGTCGGCGTCCGAGTAAAAATCATAAGGCAGGGCGAGTCGGGAAAACTCCGGCAGGTCGGCGGCGATTATCTTCGGGTAGGTGACGACGTGAGGAGTCTCATTCTTTGATTCCACACTTCGCACACCGCCCTCCGAATTTGAAGTGAGACTCGTCACCTCGTCTCCTACGGGTTGATCGAGCAACACCCGGCACACCTCGGCGAATTTCAAATCCGCCTCGCCAGTGATGACGTGGTCGGCAAGCCGGACGATTTCCTGCGACTCGGTTTCGTAGCTCACCTCCGGGCCGCCGAGGATGATTTTGATTTCCGGCCGGACGCGCTTGATAGCGGCGATGACCTCGGTGGTCTGCGCGACATTCCAAATGTAGATGCCGAAGCCGAGGATGCGCGGTGCACGCGCGAGCAGAGCCTCGGCGATGTCGAGCGGGCGCAGGTTGATGTCGAACTCAGCGATGACGGCGCGCGGCTGCAGTTCGCCGAGGTTGGCGAACAGATAGCGCAGCCCGAACGCGGCGTGGATGAACTTCGCGTTGAGCGTGGTGAGGACGATGTCCGGCATCGCAAATAAAGTAGCAGCCGCCGCCGTGCGAGCCAAAGGCGAAATAAATTCCGTTGCGGTTCCGGAAATTTTGCGCGTGAGGATGGGCCGCAAGCCCGGTCTATTTCTTGTCGCAGGCGATTTTATTTTGACGCGCTCGCGCAAACCCGCTAAACAAAGCGTTCCACATTTCGCGAGCACGGCCGCGCTCGCACCGCAACTCACCGGCGACTGCGGAGTTTAACCAGCGTCGCGGCGTTTGATTTGTTGAGCGGGAAATGTTTTTCACTGCATGGGCGCACGTATGAAATGGTTGGCACGCAACGGTCTTTTTCCGGGATTGCTTTTCGCAGTCGCGGTGACGGGCTGCACGGCGGCGCATTATCGCAAGTCGGCGGACGCGGCGGCGTATGGCGTCATCCGGCAGAAGTCGCCCCTGGTGAAAAACATGGACGGCGCGTTCACCATCGAACAGACAAACGCGATTTTCCTCAGCCGACTGCCGGTGGTCACCAACGTTGTGGATTTCCTGGGGACGGACGGTGAAGGCGAGCGCGGGGCGAACGTCTTGCGCCTCGAAGATGCGCTGGATCTGGCCATTCACCACAGCCGCACCTATCAATCGCGCAAGGAGCAGCTTTATCTGTCGGCGCTGTCGCTGACCTTGGCACGGCATCAGTTCACGCCCATTTTTTCCGGCAGCGGGAGTTCGACTTACAACGTCGCTGCCACGGAAACGCCGGTGTTGAGCGACCACTTCGTTGAGGACCGCAGCGTCAGTGCCAACAGTTCGGTCGGCGAAAGCTGGCTGGTGCGCGATGTGGGGCGGATTACGACAGCGTTCACGGCGGACTTTCTGCGGTTTGTTGTCGGTGATCCGCGGCTGGCCACGTCGTCGCAGTTGAGCGCGGCGTTCGTCCGTCCGCTGTGGCGCGACGCCGGGTTCAAGCAGGAGATGGAAAGTTTGACGCAGGCCGAGCGCAATTTGCTCTATGCGCTGCGCGACTTCACGCAGTTCCGCAAGGATTTCAGCGTCGGAATCGCCTCCGCCTACTACAACGTGCTGGGCAACCGGGATGCGGTGCGCAACAGCTTTCTCAATCTGGAAAGTTCGCACCGGAACGCCGACCGCACCCGCGCCTTGGCGCAGGAAGGGCGCGTGGCGGGCACGGACCTCGGCCGCCAGGAACAGCAGGAGTTGACTTCTGAAAGCGCTTGGATCAACGCGGTGGTCAATTACAAGCAGGCGCTCGATAATTTCAAAATCCAGCTCGGGCTCAAGGTGGATGCCAATGTCGTATTGGATGACAAAGAATTGGAGGCGCTGCAAATCCATCATCCCGATCTCAGCGTGAACGATTCCGTCCAACTGGCGCTGGCGTCGCGGCTGAATTTCATGACCATCAAGGACCAGCTTGAAGACGCCGAGCGCCATGTGAAGGTGGCGCAGAATTTTCTCAAGCCGCAGGTGGACCTGGTTGCCAACGCGAGCCTGGCCAGCAATCCGGCCAGAAATTATTCGCTGCCCGAACCTCAGCGCTACGCCTGGGACGCCGGACTGAATGTTGATCCCGGCCTGGACCGCACGTCCGAACGCAATGCCTATCGCGCCGCGCTCATCGCCCGCAATCAGGCCGAGCGCACGCTGGAGGAACAGGAAGACCAGATTAAATTGCAGGTGCGCGACAGTTGGCGCACACTGGACCAGGCCAAGCGCAATTACGAAATCAGCGAGATCGGCGTGCACATCGCCGAGCGGCGCGTCGAGGAACAGAGTCTTTTGGCGGAGTGGGGCCGCTCCAAGGCGCAGGACCAGGTGGATGCGCAAAACGCGTTGATTGATTCCAAGAATCAACTGACGCAGGCGCTCGTGACCCACACGATCGCCCGGCTGCAATTTTGGAACAACATGGGGATTCTTTACATCAAGCCCAACGGCCAATGGGAGGAAGTGCAAAATGCGAAAACTAAATGAACTGGTAAAATTTGTCCGGCGACAGCCGCGCTGGCGGCAGATCACCGCCGCCGTCATCATCGCGCTCGCCGGTTGGTGGTGGTTGCGCAGTGGCGGCGCGGCGGCAGCCAAGGTGCCGACCTTTGCGGCGCGGCGCGGGCCGTTGGAGATCAATGTCCTCGAAGGCGGCAGTTTGCAGGCGCTCGAATCGCAGGAGGTCAAATGCGAGGTGCGCGTGGGTTATCAAGGCACGAAGATTTTGCGGATCGTGGAGGAAGGTTATCTCGTCACCGAGGAGGATGTGAAAACCAACAAGGTGCTGGTGGAACTGGATTCCTCCGATTTTGAAAAGCAGATCGCACAGCAGGAAATTGAATATCAACAGGCGGTCGCCAGTTTGATTGATGCGCAGCAGAACTACGAAATCCAGTTGAACCAGAATCAAAGTGACATCAAGGCCGCCGAACAAAAGGCCCGTTTTGCGCGGATGGATTTCGACAAGTTCCTGGGAAACACCGTCACCGTCAAGATCATCAAGGATTACGGTCTCGACAAGATACTGACGGATGCGAGCACCAACGACGTGGAACAAACTTCCCATGCGGAGGAAGCCGGCCAGGCTAAGGTGATTGCCCCGCCGTCGGTCACCGAGCCTCTGCCTGTCCGCTCTGCCATCGTGAACACCGGAGCCGACCTCGCCATATCCGCCAGCACCAATGCGCCGGTCGCGGAGACGAACGGCCCGACAGCGCTCGCGCCCAGGTCGCCGGAAACCAATGTTGGTGTGGCTTCTTTAACTTCCGCATTGCCCCGCCGCGCCGCGCAAACTTCGAGTTCAGATACGAATGAAGTCGCTGCCGAAGCGGCGGCGGGCGCGTTCCCGACCGGGCTAATTGACTTCACGAAATACGCCAACATTGAGGTTTTGGGGGACGGCGAGGCCAAGCAAAAACTGCGCAAGTTTGAAGACGATTTGCAGTCGGCGCAGAAGGAACTTGGCCAGGCCAAGGCCACGTTTGAGGGCACGCAGCGGCTGTTCGCCAAACAATTTGTCGCCAAGACGGAACTGGTGCGCGATCAATTGACGCAGGACAGCGCGGAGTTGAAAGTGCAGACGGCGGAGACCGACCGCGCGCTGTTTCTGAAATACGATTTTTCCAAAACGGCCGAGCAGTCACTGTCCAGCTATACCGAGGCCGTGCGCGAACTGGACAAGTCCCGGCGCATGGCCATCTCGAAACTGGCGCAAGCCCAGGCCAAGTTGAAGTCGGCCCAGGGCCAATATGAAGTGCAAACCCGCCAGCGCAAGGATCTCAATGACCAGCTTGGAAAATGCACGATCCGGGCGCAGAAGAGCGGGCTGGTCGTTTATGGCGGATCAGGAGACAACAACTATTATGGCAATCAGGAACCCATCCGCGAAGGCGCCACCGTCCGTGAGCGGCAAGCCATCATCACCATCCCCGACATGACCCGCATGTCGGTGAACGTGAAAATTCACGAGAGTTACATCAAGAAAATCAAGAAAGGGCAGAAGGCGCGCATCACGGTGGACGCATTTCCCGACACGGTGCTCACCGGCGAAATCACCAAGGTGGGTGTCTTGCCGGATTCACAAAACCGCTGGATGAACCCGGACCTGAAAGTCTATAACACGACCATCACCATCAACGGCACCTATGACTGGGTCAAGCCGGGCATGAGCGCCAAGGTGGAAATCCTCGTGACCAAACTGGACGATGTGGTTTATGTCCCGGTTCAAGCGGTGTCGCCCGACGACGGAAAACAGATTTGCTACCTCGCGGGCGCCTTCAAGCCGGAACGGCGCGAAGTGGAGATCGGCGATTTCAACGACGAGTTCATCGAAATCAAACACGGATTGAAGGAAGGCGAGCGGGTGCTGTTGCGGCTGCCGGACGGGGTTGAAACGGGCGGTTCGGAAAATGGCGGCAAGCCCAAGGAAGAAAAGCCCACCAGTCCCGTCATTCCGGCGAAGGTGGCGTCGCCGACGGGCAAGGCATAAAACAAATATGCCAGTGAACCACCAACCACTACCGTCGCAAAGGCCCGATACCGCAGTGGAGCGCGGCGTTCACGCCGCTTCAGTGTGCGGACTGAATGGGCGGTTTGTTGCCGATACGACGCTGACGACAAATTGTTCGGTGAAGCGGCGTGAACGCCGCGCTCCGGCTGTCCGGCAACTGCATCGCCCTTCTTAACTCCCGCCATGCCTTCGCCCATCGTAAAATTCGACCTGGTTCGCAAGACCTATCAGATGGGGCCGGTGACCGTGGAAGCATTGCGTGGAGTGTCTTTCGACATCGCCGCCGGTGATTACGTCAGCATCATGGGTCCGTCCGGCTGCGGCAAATCCACGCTGCTCAATCTCCTCGGCTGTCTTGATCGTCCGACCGCCGGCCATTATCTGCTCGGTGGTCAGGATGTGTCGGGGATGGATGACGACGCGCTCTCGTCCGTTCGCGGCGCACGGCTGGGTTTTATTTTTCAATCTTACAATCTCATCCAGCAGCTCACGGTGGTGGAGAACATTGAAATCCCGCTTTATTACCAGGACCGTCCCGAAGCCGAATGTCGTGAACGCGCTTGTAAACTGGCCGTGCGCGTCGGTCTTGAGCAACGGCTCGATCACAAGCCGTTTGAACTTTCCGGCGGCCAGCAGCAACGCGTGGCCATCGCCCGCGCGCTGGTCAACGAGCCGCTCGTCATTCTAGCCGATGAACCCACCGGCAATCTTGATTCCACCTCCGGCGTGGAGATCATGAAAATTTTCGATGAACTGAATGCCCAGGGAAAAACCCTGATTCTCGTCACGCACGATCCGAGCGTGGGCAAACGCGCCCACCGCACCATCCGTTTGGGTGACGGGCTGATTGAAAGCGATGTCCGACATTAAAACCAATTCCGGTTTGGAAAACGCCTTGCGCGGACTCACCTGGGCGAGGCTCCAGCGGGCCATGCGACTGGGCATCCGCAGTCTCTGGCTGCATCGGCTGCGTTCGCTGCTCACCGTGCTGGGCATTGTGTTCGGCGTGTGCTCGGTGATCGCCATGCTCGCCATCGGCGAAGGCGCGAGTTACGAGGCGCAGGAACAGATCAAAAGTTTGGGTAGCCAGAACATCATCATTCGCAGCGTCAAACCGCCGGACGAACAAAAAGTTTCCAACCAGGGCAGCCAGAGCTATGTGCTCAATTACGGTGTCACCTACTCCGATGCAGAGCGCATCACCGCCACTATTCCCGGCGTCACCGTCATCCTGCCCGCGCGCAACATCCGCGACTACGTCTGGAACATCAGCCGGCGCGTGGATTGCGAAATTGTCGGCACCGTGCCGTGGTATCCCACCATGCGCAACCACCGCGTCGCCAGCGGACGCTTCTTCACCGCCAACGACATGGACGCCCGCACCAGCGTCTGCGTGCTGGGAGCGGAGATGGTGCCGTTGTTGTTTCCGTTGGAAACTCCGCTGGGCAAGCATGTCCGCGTGGGTGGTGACTATTATCAGGTCATCGGCGTCATGGAGGCGCGCGGCCACGACGCCAAGACCGATGATGCCACGGACCAGAAAAACAAGTCGGCAGTCAATCGCATGTTCATCCCGCTGGAGACGGTCAAAATGCGCTACGGTGAAGTCTTGATGCGCCGGCGCAGCGGCAGCTTTGAAGCCGAGCGCGTGGAACTCCACGAACTCACGGTGAAAGTGGCTTCTCTTGACGCGGTGACCGGCGTGGCCGATGCCGTCAAGACCGTGCTGGAGCGCAATCACAAGAAGAAGGATTATCAAATTGATGTGCCGCTGGAAATGCTCCGGCGCGCGGAACGCACCAAGCAAATTTTCAACATCGTGCTCGGCTCCATCGCCGCCATCTCGCTGCTCGTCGGCGGCATCGGCATCATGAACATCATGCTCGCCAGCGTCACCGAACGGACGCGCGAGATCGGCATTCGTCGCGCCCTCGGCGCGCGGCGGCGCGATATCATCGTCCAGTTCCTCGTGGAGACCGTGATGCTCTCCGGCATCGGCGGCATCCTGGGCGTGCTGCTGGGCGTCACCATTCCCTTCATCGTCTCGCACACCGCCGGCATGAAAACCATCATCACGCTCTGGTCGCCGTTGCTGGCGTTCACCATATCGGCCTTGGTGGGCGTCGTCTTCGGCATCTACCCCGCCATCCGCGCCGCCAACATGGATCCCGTGGAAGCCTTGCGGCACGAATGACCGGAGCCTCCGGCATCCCTGCCGCTACCGGAGTGCGCCCGTCCTCGGGCGCAGCGGGGTTCTGGTTTGCGAAGGCCGGCAAAATTCCTAGGGGCGCACTTCTTCACCGCGTTGCTGCGCCCGGGGACGGGCGCACTCCGCAAGTTTATAGTCACGACAGCCAGTTCACACATCATCAAAAAATCCAACGACGAAACTGCGGCGAGAAAGCGCCTTGCTTCTGTCACTCAATCGTCACACGGTTGTCACGCGATTGAAATTGTGTGACGAATCAGCGCGTGACATCCTCGTGACGTGAAGCCACGAATTTTAGTTGTGGATGACGAACCGGAAGCCGTCGAGCTGGTCGAGTTCAACTTGAAGCAGGCCGGCTACGCCGTCAGCACGGCGGCGGATGGCGCGGAGGCGTTGAAAAAAGCGCGTTCACAGACGCCCGACCTCATCGTGCTGGACGTCATGCTGCCGGAAATGGACGGTTTCGAGATCTGCAAGACGCTGCGGCTCGAGGCGGCCACCGCGCGCACGCCCATTCTCATGCTCACGGCCAAGGCGGCGGAGATTGACCGCGTGCTCGGCCTCGAACTCGGCGCGGACGATTACCTGACGAAACCGTTCAGCCCGCGCGAGCTGATGCTGCGCATCAAAAAAATCCTCGCGCGCGGCCAGGCGGAGGAGAAGCCGAAAGACCAACTGCGCTTCGGCGATTTGCACATTGACGTGCCACGCCATGTCGCCAGTTGGAAAGGCAAGGCGATTGAACTCACTGCAACGGAGTTCAAGCTGCTCACCGTCCTCGCACAACGCAGCGGCCGCGTGCAGTCGCGCGACCAGCTTCTCCGCGACGTGTGGGAATACGACAGCCTGATTGACACGCGCACCGTGGACACGCACATGCGCCGTCTGCGCGAAAAAATCGGTGCGGCCGCAAAGCATCTTGATACGGTGCGCGGCGTGGGCTATCGCTTTGTGGAGTGAAGCGGAAACCTTCAACATTCGACATTCAACGTTCAACGCCCAATGAGCAGCGTGCGGTTGCGCGAACCAATGGATGTTGGGCGTTGAATGTTGAATGTTCGATGTTTCTTCAATTTAGTTTTCCCCCATGTGGCTGCTGACCCTCATCGCCATCGCTATCGCTGTTGGAGTCCATTTCTGGTGGCGCAAAAAATATGCCGCGTTGGAGGGCCAGCGGGTGGCGGAGATTGAGACTTCCCAGCGCCGCCAGCAGCAGACGAATGTTGACGCCAAGGCGCAGCAGCAGGTTTTGTTCAATTCCATGATCGAAGGTCTGCTGCTACTGGATCGCACGCAGAAAATTTATCTCGCCAACCGCGCGTTCAAAAACCTGTTCGGCCTGAAAATCGAACTGCGCGGCAAAACGATTCTCGAAGCGCTGCGCCTGCACGAACTGGATGACCTCGTCAAGCGCGTCGAGGCCGAGGGGCAGGTATTTGACCACGAACTCAAGCTGCCGGACTTAAGCGAGCGCTGGCTGCGGGTCAACGCCGCCGTCATCTCCAATTCCGCCGGCGAACGCGAAGGAACGATTCTGGTCTTTCACGACCTGACGCGGCTGAAGCAGCTCGAACGGACGCGCGAGGAATTCGTCGCCAACGTCAGCCACGAGCTGCGCACGCCGCTCTCGCTCATCAAGGGCTACGTCGAGACGCTGCTCGACGGCGCGCGCAACAATCCCGACGTGGCCGAGCGGTTTCTCAAAATCATCGAGCGCAACACCAACCGGCTGGATTTGCTCATTCAGGATTTGCTGACCATTTCCGCGCTGGAATCGGGCCGGATGAAATTAACATTGCGGCCGGTGGACCTGCGCTTGCTGGTGGATAAAGTTTTCACCGACCTTCATTCCAAGGCGGAGAATAAAAAAATCGGGCTGGTCAATGAACTGGCCGGACTCACCGCCGGCGCCGATGCGGACCGGCTGGATCAGGTGCTCGCCAATCTCGTGGACAACGCCATCAAATACGGCCAGGCGAACGGCTCGGTGCGCGTCGGCGGGAAAAAACTGGACGATGGCAGGCTGGAAATTTCCGTGCAAGATGACGGGCCGGGCATCCCGCCGGAAGCGCTCGACCGCGTGTTTGAACGGTTTTACCGCGTGGACAAGGCGCGTTCGCGGGACCAGGGCGGCACGGGCCTGGGGCTTTCGATTGTGAAACACATCGTGCAGGCCCACGGCGGCGAGGCGCGCGTGGAAAGCGAACCCGGCAAAGGCGCGACGTTTTTCTTCACACTGCCGGAGGCCTGACGGCTATTTCCGCCGGCTGGCAGTCGGCCAACGTGTTTATTGAGGAACTTCCAGTTTCAACTTCGAGTTTTTCCCAAACGCCGCCGGGCTGCGAAACTTTTTTGAAACAAAAGGACCGGCTGCCGGGTTATGTAAGCAAGATATGAATAGATTTTACTCGAAACCAAAGTTGAATCCGGCGTGCAAACTGCGCCAGCCTTTACCGACCGTGCCGTTGATTCTGGAGGCCAAAAGCGATGGCCGTTTGAATGTTCCGGTCGCGGACGTGGACAAGAAACTCATGCCGGCAGCCATGGAAACGCCGCGCAGCGGCCTGATTTCATCATGCAAGAATTTTGCATTCAGCAACCTGTTTTAACTGGTATCGTCCCCGAACAGTTACGGTCACGGCCCCGCCATGACAGATGCGCAACAGTTCGAGACGTTCATGCGAAACTACCAGAACATGGTGTTTAGCACGGCCATGCGTTTGCTCGCCAATCAGCCGGAAGCCGAAGACGTCACGCAGGAGGTTTTCCTCCGGGCGCACAAGCAGTTTGACCAGTTGGACGGCAGTCCGTCGGCGGGCGGCTGGCTCAAGACGGTGGCGACCAACTTGAGCCTGAATCATCTTTCGCGCTACCGCTCGCGCTGGAGTTTTTTTTCCGAACTGTTTGGCGGCGGCGAGGAACCGCAAGAACCAGAATTTCCGGCGGACGACAATGTGGAAGAGGCCTTGCTGAAAACCGAACGCTGTGCGCTGGTCGAGCAGGCGTTACAGGAATTGACGCCCGCGCAACGCGTGCCGTTGGTGTTCTACCACCTGGACGAACTCGGTTATGAAGAAATCGCCGCGAAGCTGGGCGTGTCCCTCGGCAAAGTGAAGACCGATATTTTTCGCGGCCGCGAAGTGTTGCGGCGGAAACTCCGGCTTAAACTGAGCGTGGAATAAAAACTGATTTTCCCCATGAATGCGAATTACGACAAGCAACTGGAATCGGCCATCAGCCGGGAGATGAAGGCGCTGCCAGAAATTAACGCGCCCGCTGCGGTGGCCAATCGCGTCATGGCGGCCATCGCCCAACGCCGGCAGGTTCCGTGGTATCGCCGTTCCTGGGAGACGTGGCCGGTCGCCTTGCGGATGGCGTCGCTCGTGGTGATGCTGGCGCTGTTTGGCGGATTATGTCTTGTCGGCGGAGAATTGTCGCGGACGGACACGATCACGCAAGCGATGCAACGCGCCGGGCATTGGTTTTCCGGCTTCAGCACCATCGGAAACTTGCTAGGCGCGTTGGCGGGTTCGGCGGTGCTCGTGGTGACGAAACTCGGCACCGCCTTCATCGTCATGTGCCTCGCCGCCGCCGGGCTGGGATACGCGACGTTTCTCGGTTTGGGAACGGTCTATTTCCGGCTGGCCTTCGCAAAACATCAACCCGCTCAATTATGAAAATCACCCGGCAAATCCTGCCAGTTTTATTTTTCTCCATTTGCAGCCTGCAGTCGCTGCCGGTAACGGCACAGGACGCAACCACGTCGCCGACCAATGCTGAAGCCGCCGAGCTGACGACAATCGTTTCAAATGCGCCGCCGACTGCGGCGACCAACGAAGACGCGTCGAAACGAATCGCGCTTTTAGGCATCAGCATCAAAGGCTCCGACAAAACGGTGCCAATGGTGCTGTTCGGACAAAATGCCGAATTGAAAGCCGGCGAGACCGCCGATGCCGTCGTGGTCATCGGCGGTTCGGCCAGCGTCCACGGAAAAGTCCGGGAAGCCGTTGTGGTGATCGGCGGCAATGTGGAGGTGGATGGCGAAGTGGGCGAGGCGGTCGTTGCCATCTTTGGCAATATTCACGTCAAACCGGGTGCCGCCATTCATGAAGATGTCGTGGCGGTCATGGGATCTATTTCGGCTGCGCCGGGAGTCGAGGTCAACGGCGATGCGGTTTCCATCGGCGGGAAGATGGACATTGCCGACGGCGCAACCGTCAAAGGCGACAAAGTGAACGTGAGCTTGCCGGCGCCGTTTTCGGACATGGGCTGGCTGCGCGACTGGTTCAGGTATTGCGCGCTCGAATTCCGTCCGCTGGCGCCGCAAGTCGGTTTTGTCTGGATCATTGCCGCCGTGTTTTTTCTGATTTACCTGCTGATTGCGGCGGTGTTTCCCGGGGCTGTTCAAATTTGCGTGGACGACTTGAACCGGCGACCCGCCACCACATTTTTCCTGGGACTGCTGACGAAGCTGCTCGTCCCGTTTCTGTATTTAATTCTGGCGGCGACGGGGGTCGGCTTGATTGTGACGCCGTTTATCTGGGTGGCGCTGTTGCTTTGCGCCATCGTCGGCAAAGTGGCGATTCTGCAATGGCTCGGTTTAAGAATCGGACGCCATTTTGGCAGCGGATTTCAAAAACCGCTGCTGGCATTTCTTCTCGGCATCATCCTCATCACGTTGCTTTACATGGTGCCGGTAGTCGGGTTGTTGACCTACATCCTGCTGGGCGTTTGGGGATTGGGTTGCGGCGTCAGCACCGCCTTCGCCCGTCTGCGGCGGGAAATGCCCGACAAACCGGTTGCGCCACCGCCCCAGTTCGCCGCTGCGCCGGGGTCAACGATGGCTCCGCCCACCGTCACTCCCGGCGTTGCGCCGATGACTGAAACTGCCGCAACCTCAGAAACGTCGGCGGCCTTTGGCACTGTGCCGCCAAGCGCGCCGCAACCAGCGCCGTCCGCCAGCGCGTCGCCGGTTTTTCCCGCTGCCGCATCGTTTCCCAAAGCCGGTTTTTGGGAGCGCGTGTGCGCCGCAATTTTGGACATCATCCTGATTGGCGTTCTGGTGGTCATCACCCACACCGCGCCGTTCTGCTTGATTGTCGCGCTGGCTTACTTTGCCGGAATGTGGACGTGGCGCGGAACCACCATCGGCGGAATCTTGCTCAAATTGCAGGTGGTCAGGACGGACGGACGCCCGTTGACCTTTGTAGTCGCGCTGGTGCGCGGATTGGCGGCGGCCTTTTCCGTGGTCATATTATTTTTGGGATTCCTCTGGATCGCGTGGGACAAGGACAAGCAGGGCTGGCACGATAAAATTGCCGGAACCGATGTCATCCGGCTGCCGCGCTCAACGCCGCTGGTGCTGCTGTGAAGCCGTCGCCACAATTTCTTTTTAAGCGCGGGGGAAACAATGAATGTCCGCAGGGTTCTCGCTGGCATTCGTCACGACCTTCATCAAAAGGTTGTCGGGCGCAGGCGCGTCCTCGGCGGCGAGGGCTGGGCGAAAAGCGAACTTCGGCAAAGGCGCGACGTTTTTCTTCACGCTGCCGGCAGTTGGATGAAAGCTAAAGATTCCCAGCACCAAGCACCAGGGAAACTCCAAGCTGCAAAATTCAACGCATGGCTCACGCCATGTTTTCGGCGCGTTGGCGGAAATTACTTTATCACCGCTCTTGTTGCGATGGCCGGAATCAAATTAGAGCGGTTTCATTAAAACTGTGGCCATTTCTGGCTGCGCAAACTGTTATTGGAGCGCGGGCTTCAGCCCGCTTCAACGTGGATTTGCCAAGCGACGTTGAAGCGGCGTAAACGCCGCGCTCCGGCCACCGTTTTTTTGAAACCGCTCTAGCAAGCAACTGTATTGCTTTGAGTATGGACGAACGACCTGTTTGTGGGGGTAATGATGGCGGCGTCAGGCCACCGGAGAGCCGGCATTCATCAGCAATGATTTCATGCAATCAGAGCCTTGAAATAGTTCTTTTCAAAAATAAGAATCTGTGTTCTCGTTGTTGTTGGATAGCAGCGGTGATAGTTCCCGGATAGACATGACAAAGATACGCCATCGGGGCGGTGGTCTAGAACGATCCGAAGCAGAGGATGCTCTTCGTGCTGCTCGCGAGAGCGAGGAACTAAGGCCGCGCCGGTAAAATGCCAAAAGGAAGCTCATGAAAGCTAAATGCAAACTGGTCCAAGCCTGTCTGCTGGGTGCAATATTATTCAGCCTCGGTTACTTGACGGCCAAAGCTGGGACGCTTCAGGACGTGAAGCATGTTGTCATTCTGATGGAGGAGAACCGCTCATTCGATCACTATTTTGGAACCCTCCAGGGTGTGCGCGGCTACAATGATCCCAACATCCTGGTGCTTCAAAACGGTTCCTCCGACCTGTTCTGGTCCAACGGCGGCACCAATTTCATCCTGCCGTTTCCAATAACCAATGCCTGTAATTACCATTGGGCCGGCTATTATGGCCGCACCAACTTATCGTTTTACTATGCCCTGGCCGAGGCCTACACCATCTGCGACGCCAATTTTTGCTCGTTTCCCGGCCCCACCTTTCCCAACCGGGTTTATCTGTTCACGGGCACGATTGATCCCTATGGCGCCGGTGGCGGACCGGTGGTGGACAACAACCATGTGCCAACCAACGGCTACAGTTGGACAACCTATCCCGAACGGTTACAGGCGGCGGGGGTAAGCTGGAGAGTTTACCGGCAGGCAGGCGACTGGTTCGGCGACGCCTTGCAATGGTTCTCGCAATACAAAAACGCCGCTCCTGGCAACCCGCTCTATGATCGCGGCATGGCCACGGTGAACGACGTGGTCGCCGCTTTCAAAGCGGATGTCACCAATGGCACGCTGCCGCAGGTGAGTTGGATTACTCCCATGGATCTGTTCTATTCGGAACACGCGCCTTATTCCGTGGAAACGGGCGAATGGTTCGTGAATCAAATCCTGTCCGCACTGGCCGCCAACCCGGAAGTGTTTAATTCCACCGTTCTCATTTTGAATTACGACGAAGAGGGGGGATATCGCGACCATGTTCCACCACCGACGGCGCCGCTTGGGACAGCGGGTGAATTTCTCAATGGGCGACGTTTTGGGCTTGGAACCCGGGTGCCGATGATCATCGTTTCGCCGTGGACCCGCGGTGGACGGGTTTGCTCGCAAGTGTTCGATCATACATCCGTCCTCCGGTTTCTGGAAACGTGGACGGGCGTGCAGGAGACGAACATCAGCGCCTGGCGCCGGCAAACCTGCGGTGACCTGACCTCGGCATTTGATTTTGCGAATCCGGATTTCAGCACGCCCAACCTGCCGCCGGCACCGTTTACTTATTGTATCGGGAACCTCCAGCCCCCACCTGCGGCACAGTGGCTGCCGGTTCAAGAATCCGGAGTTCGGCCGGCCTGTCCTCTGCCCTATCAGCCGGATGCCAGTTGCTACACCGATTGCAACAGCAATCGTCTATTCGTTACGATGACCAATGCCGGCTCCGCCTCCGTGCATTTTGCAATCTATGCCAACGCCTATCGCACCGACGGCCCGTGGCAATACGACGCTTCACCCGGAGGAACGGTGAGCGATTCCTTCCTCCAGCCTTCTCGTGCCAATGGCCGATACGACTTTACCTGCTATGGACCCAATGGTTTCCAGCGCCGGTTTGCCGGCAACATCAATCGGGACTGCAATCAGGTTGAAATCACTTCGCAGATCAATCCCGCTGCCGACGGCATCACCTTGGGACTTTTAAGTCCGGATACCAACCCGGTCAATTTCACCGTCACCGACAACCGCAACCCCGGCTCAACGTGGGGCTTTATTCTCCCGCCCGCCAGCTCCACCAATTGGGACTTTTCCATCCCGACCAACAACAATGGCTGGTATAATCTGACGGTGACCGCCGACACTGACACCAATTTTGTGCGCCACCTTGCCGGCCATGTCGAAAACGGCGCCTTTTCTTTCACCGAGCCTCCAGCCATTGTCGGCAATGTTCTCAAGGTTCCCACGAATGCCCCGCCCTCCTCGACGAACGTGGCCATTGGTCCCAGCTCTGAGGTGGTTATCGGTTCCATCTACGACGTGATCAATCAGCTTATCGCCCAGCAATCGCTGGCCGCCGCCGACACCAATTCCCCGGCGTTGACAATTGGCGCTTACGCCACCAACTGCGCCTTGATCTATCCCGGCTGGGCCTCCAACTACATGATAGAATATAGCACCAATTTTGCCCCGCCAATCTGGCAGCCTTTGAATGTCACGCCAACCGTGATCAGCAATTTTGATGTAATCATCCTGCCCGACACCAATACCGGGGAATTCTTCCGGCTGCGTCGGTGAAACCAGTTCCGCGCGCGAAGCCGGGACGTTCGAATGCGAAACGCGTCGTGCGGGCGCATGGCGGCGAAATCTGGTCGAAAAGCGAACTGGGCAAGGGCGCGACGTTTTTTTCACGCTGCCGAAGGGATACAAGCTACAAATTCCAAGCTCCAAGCTCCAACATCCAGAGAAGCACCAAGCTCCAAACTTCAATCAAACTGGCGACGCGAGATTGGTGCTTGGTGTTTGGAATTTCTCTGGAGCTTGGATGTTGGTGCTTGGAGCTTTTAAAAGTCCGCATGAAAAATCTTGGTCGGCGACGGCAAGCGTTCTAGCATCATCGCATGGTTCACGTTGGCATCGGCTATGACGTTCATCAACTGGTTGCCGGGCGCAAGCTCGTCCTCGGCGGCGTGGAGATCCCGCACCCGAAAGGCCTCGACGGCCACTCGGACGCGGACGCGCTGATGCACGCCATCTGCGACGCCGTCCTCGGGGCGCTGGGCGAGGACGACATTGGCCACTTCTTTCCGAACACCGACCCGCGCTGGAAAGGCGTGCCGAGCAAAATTTTTCTGGAGGAAGCCGCGCGCAACGTGGCGCTGCGAAATGGAAGAATTGTCAACGTGGACGCCACCGTCATCGCGCAGGCGCCGAAAATTTATCCGCACATCGCGGAAATGAAAAAAAACATTGCGGACGCGCTCGGCCTGCGCGAGGCGCAGGTGGGGGTGAAAGCAACCACCAATGAAACCATGGGCTTCATCGGACGCGAGGAAGGCATTGCCGCGATGGCCGTGGCCAGCATCCATTTGCCGGAATGAAAACAACTGGATTCTTGGATTCTTGGATAAATGGATTACTGTTTTTGCGTCCGTCCATTCATCCAATAATCCATCAATCCATCAATCCATTTTAATCCAGTTTGCCATGCCCAAAGCTGAAATCAGTTGGAAGCGCGTCACCGAGGACGGTGAGAAACTGCAGGTCTATGCCCAGCACATCGGGCGCGACTGGCATTTTTTCCACCGCGCCAAACGGTTTGATGTCTGGCAGCGCGTCAAGGAGCCGCCGGTGGAGGACTGGCTGGAACTGCTCGACGCGGTGCAACGGCTCGTCAACCGCCGCCGTTACCAGCCGGACGACGAGGAGCGGCTGCGCGGCCAGATCCGCGAAAAATTTCCCGAGGCGGAAATTTAGCGCGCGGGCGGCTTGGCGCATTCGCCCAGGCCGGTGATTTCAAGCATCACCGGGTTTATCGTTTCCTGACGTGAGCGCGGAAATGTCGCCGGCCAGATTCCGAAGTGGCATCTTTGAACACAAACCGCACGAAGGGTTTTCCAAGCTACGTCCACACCTTCTGCTCCACCCGCGATTCGTCCGCGAGCATTGGTGAGAATTCCTTGCGCCGATGTCGCTTCGTCACCGCATCACGCTTCGCCGGGAATCGGACAAACATTATCCTTGGGGGCGACGACTTTTCCGTTTTCAAAATCAGCCGGCGAGGGTGAGAGCGACAAATTATACCAGGGCGATTGAGCATTGGTCGTCAGGTCGGACCACCGCACAAGCTGGCCAGTATAACAGGCAATGCGGCCCATGATGGCGGTCAGAGTGGATTCGGCCACGGTCCGGGCAGCGTTAAGCGGCTGTTCTTTGACAATGCTTTCCAACAGGGCAATGTGTTCTTCAACATACGGGTTATCATGGGTCTTGAATTCGGGCACGTTGATCTGGGCGAGCTTGGCCGACTGGATTTTCCCGCCCCCGTAAGCCGTGCCTTCGGTGCCGTTGAAAAATTCATCCACGCCGCCGTAAGTGCCGTTAATTTGTCGGCACATGCTGTGGATATGGCAGTCGTCGCCGTAGTTAAGGTCGAGGCTGAAAAAATCAAACTGGTTGCCCGTCTTCCGTCGCGCGCGACCGCCAAACCCCAGCGCCGACTGCGGCGGATGGCCGATGAACCAGTTGGCGACATCGAGGTTGTGAACATGCTGCTCGACGATGTGATCACCGGACATTTCGGAAAAACTGGTCCAGTTGCGCACCATATAGCTGGCGTCGCTCTCGCCGTTTTCGCGTTCCTTGAACCAGAGCGCGCCGCCGCACCAACGGATCGTGCCGCCGACAATCTTGCCGATGGCGCCGTTGGCAATGGCATATTGGTTGCGCATATAACTGCCTTGGTGCCGCCGCTGGGTGCCCGCAACCACCGACAAGCCTTTCTGTTTCGCGACTTCGCCAAGGGCGATCACTTTGCGCGCGCCCACGGGATCCACGGCCACCGGTTTTTCAATAAAAAGGTGTTTGCCTGCGTTTAAAGCGGCTTCAAGATGCGCCGCACGGAACGCCGGCGGCGTGGCCAGCAGCACGATCTCAATCGGCTGCGCCACCAATTGTTGATAACCCGTTGCCCCGGCAAACACGCGGTCCGCCGGAATGTTATATTTCTTGGCCGTGTCATTGGCGCGGTCGGGGAAAAAATCGGCCACGGCATGGACTTCAATTTCATACCCCAGCGTCTTGGCGGCTTCGAGCATGTTTTCCAAGGCCCCGTTGCCGCGCCCGCCACAGCCCACCAGGCCGACCTTGAATTTTCGACCGGCGTTTTGCGCGCGGAGGTTGAACAGCGGCAGGGTCGAAACCACTGCGCCGGCGACGGCGACGTTTTTGATGAAACTGCGACGGGGCATGATCAGGGAGTTGGTCATATGAATTTTGATTTCAATTGTTAGATGGAGTCGTGGGTGCGCGAGTAAAAAACATTTTTACGGCGACGTTGTCAAGAACAACGACTTTCAGACTTGTTCGGATCTTTTCTCTGTGCTAGTAACAGCCATGCAAAAAACCTTCTCTCTCAATTTTTATCGTGGACTTGTCATCGGCTGCTTTCTGGCCGTTGCCCCTGCGATGTTCGGCCAGGAAACCGCCAAGCCGCTCAAGGCTTTGCTGATCACCGGCGGTTGCTGCCACGATTACGCGCACCAGAAGGACATCCTCAAGCAGGGCATCGAAGCGCGTGCGAATGTCATCGTGGACATCATTTTCGTCGCGGACGACAGCACGCATCCGGCACTGCCGATTTATGGGCACCAGGATTACGCCAAGGGCTACGACGTTGTCATTCACGACGAATGCGCGGCGGACATCAAAGACCCGGCGTTGATCCAAGCCGTGCTGCAGCCGCATCAGGACGGCATTCCTGGCGTGAACCTGCATTGCGCCATGCACTGCTACCGCTTCGGCGATTTTGGCAAACCGGTGGCCGCCGACGCGGACAATGCGCATTGGTATGAATATCTTGGCCTGCAATCCAGCGGCCACGGTCCGCAGGAACCGATCGCGATCAAGTTCACCGACCCGACCAGCGCCATCACGTTGAACCTCGCCGACTGGACGACAATTCACGAGGAACATTACAACAACGTGCAGGTTTTCGGCACGGCGCACGCCCTCGCGCACGGCACGCAGGTCATCAAAAACCAGGCCGGCCAACCTCAGCGGACAAATGATTTTGTCGTTGCCTGGGTGAACACCTACAAAGGCAAGACGCGCGTTTTTTCCACCACCATCGGCCACAACAACGAAACCGTGGCGGACGCCCGCTATCTCGATCTCGTCACGCGCGGCCTGCTCTGGGCCTGCGATAAACTTGATGCCGATGGCAAACCCAAGCCCGGCTACGCGGCGAAATAAATTCCAAGGCCGTTCGCAACATTGAACCAGCAGCCAAGTGTCTGCTGCGCGGACAGACACGTTCGCGGCGCGCCTCAGTCCACCAGCCTGGCTTCGCAACCGGCATTTTTCGTCTTCATTTCAGGCAAGACATACCCGAATTTTTTGAACGTCCGCGCGCCGGTTGTGTCTCTTTTTCAGAATATGAAATTGACCAGAACCTTCATCGGCCTTTCGTCAGCGGCGCTGGCGGCGACCGCGCTGTTTGCCACCGTGCATTACGTCGCGCGGGCCGTAGAAAGCGGCCCCGACTTGCGCGTGGACAGCACGCCCATCAACCGCGACGCCCACAGCGGCAACAGCTACGCCCCCGTCGTCAAAAAAATCGCGCCGAGCGTTGTGACCATTTACTCCTCGCGCACCGTCAAGCAGCGGGCCTATGCCAATCCGTGGATGGCCGATCCTTTCTTCCGCCAGTTTTTTGGCGACCAGTATTCGGAAGATTCCAAGCCCAGAACCAGCCGTGCCGACTGGCTCGGCTCCGGCATGATCGTCACGGCGGACGGCTACATTTTGACCGCCAACCACGTCGTCGAAGGCGCGGACGAAATCAAGGTCGGGATTCAAAATGACAAGACGAAATATGCCGCCAAAGTCATTGGCCTGGATCCGCCGACCGATGTGGCCATTTTGAAAATTGAAGCGAAAGACCTGCCGGCCATCACCCTCGGAGACAGCGACAAACTCGAAGTCGGCGATGTCGTGCTCGCCATCGGCAATCCGTTCGGCCTCGGCCAGACCGTGACGCGGGGAATCATCAGCGCGTTGGGCCGCAGCCTGTCCGACCCCGATGATTACAATCCCTACCAAAGAAGACAGTATCAGGATTTCATCCAGACCGACGCCTCCATCAACCACGGCAATTCCGGCGGCGCGCTGGTGGATGCCGCGGGCCGGCTCATTGGCATCAACGACGCCATTTTCAGCCCGAGCGGCACCAGCGCGGGCATCGGGTTTGCGGTTCCCATCAATCTGGCGCGAAGTGTCATGGAAGGATTTCTCAACGGCGGCAAGCTGGCGCGCGGTTATTTGGGCATAGACATTCAGAGCATTAATGCCCGTCTGGCCAAAGAATATGGCGCGCCGAACGCGAATGGCGCGCTCGTTACCGGGGTGGGGCTGGACTCGCCGGCGGCCAAGGCGGGGTTGTTGTCCGACGATGTCATTGTCGCGGTCAACGACAAGGAAATTACCGGCGCGGATAATCTTCGCATCGTCATATCGCAACTGCGCCCCGGGGTGCCGACCCATCTGAAAATTTACCGCAACGGCGTGGCCAAAACTCTTGAGGTCACACCCGATGAAAGACCGGACTTGATCACGCGCGATTCATTGAAGCCCAACAACCCCAACAGCGAGAAGCCCAAGGCCGACGCGCTGGACGGCGTCAGGGTGCAGGATTTGACTCCCGAAATCCGCCGCCAACTGCGAGCGAGGCCCGACCTTGCGGGCGCACTGGTCATGGAGGTTGACAATGCTTCCAATGCTTACGAAGCGGGTTTGCATGGCGGTGATGTGATTACTGAAATCAATCGCCAACCCGTTGCCAACTCCGAGGATGCGGTGCGCCTCTGCAAAGCCACCACAAGCGACGAAATTTTTGTCAAAGTCTGGCGACCGATTGGAAACCGCGTCTTAACCGTGGATAACATCAAGCTCGCGAAATGATCCTGGAAAACGCAGTTCAACCACTGATGGACACCGATGGACACGGATACCAAGCACTTGCAGGAGGCCAGCGGCTCACCCGGAGGGTGAACGAAGCGCGCCACCCAAAATCCGTGTTTATCCGTGTGAATCCGTGGTTAATGGCTTTTTTGTCCGATTCCAAATGCGGAATTTAGGTTCAGGGTTTTGTAATCCTCCTCGCGCTCGTTCTCGTCCTCGTCCTCGAAATCTAAACGCATCGAGGACGAGGACGAGAACGAGAACGATTTAAGATTGCCCGTCTCCGGCTTTGACAAATCGCCGGGGGCGGGCAAATTCTTTCCCGATGTCTGTTCAATACAAAGATTATTACCAGAGCCTCGGCGTGCCGCGCACCGCCAGCGCCGACGAAATCAAAAAATCCTTCCGCAAGCTGGCGCGCGAATTCCATCCCGACGTGGCCAAGGATAAAAAGAAGGCCGAGGAGAAATTCAAGGAGATCAACGAGGCCTACGAAGTTTTGTCCGACGCGGACAAACGCAAGAAATACGACGAGCTGGGCGCGAACTGGAAATCCGGCGCGGAGTTCCGGCCCCCGCCCGGCTACGGTGGCTTTGGCGGCGGCCAGAGTTTTCGCGGCGGACGCGCCGCCGGCGGCGAGGAGTTTCATTTCGGCGGCACCGGTTTCAGCGATTTCTTCGAGCAAATGTTCGGCGCGCGGATGCGCGGCGCGGGCGGCGGCGGATTTGGCCGGCGCGGAAATGTCACGGAGGAGGATTTTGCCGAACGCGGCGCGGACATCGAGGGCGACATCATGGTCACGCTGGAGGAAGCCGCGCGCGGCTCCGTGCGCACCGTCAACGTCCGTCACGGCGACCGCAACGAGTCGCATCAGGTGAAAATTCCGTCCGGCATCAGCGAGGGCCAGAAACTGCGCCTCGCCGGACGCGGCGAAAGCGGCAGCGGCGGCGGTGAGAATGGCGATCTGTATTTGCGGGTCCGTTTCGCCAAGCATCCCGATTTCGAGGTGGACGGGCACAACCTGATTTACGAACTCGAGCTTGCGCCGTGGGAAGCCGCGCTCGGTGCGGAGATTTCCGTGCCGACTCTTGATGCCAAAGTAAACATCAAGATTCCCGCCGGCGCGCCCAGCGGCCAAAAACTCCGCGTCCGCCATCGCGGCCTGGTGCAACGCGACGGCACGCGCGGCGATTTGATGGTCATCACCAAGATCGTCGTGCCGGAAAAACTCTCCGCCGCCGAAAAGAAATTGTGGGAGCAGCTCGCTCACGAATCGAAGTTCAACCCGCGCAGTTGATGAAAAAAATGACGAATGACTAAATCCTAATGACGAATGAATTCCCAAATCCGAATGACAAATTTCGCGCCGCATGGTCCTCAATTACATTTTCGTCATTCGTCATTCTTTAGTCATTAGGGTTTAGTCATTCGTCATTCTCAATCACTGATGCCAGCAAACTCCAAAACCATCTTGATCACCGGCGTCTCGCGCGGGCTGGGACGCGCGATGGCGGAAGAATTCATCCGGCTCGGCCACGTCGTCCTCGGCTGCGGACGCTCGGCCAAAGAAATCGCGCAGTTGCAGAAACAATTTCCCGCGCCGGACGATTTTAGCGTTGTGGACGTTTCTGCCGACGACCAAGTCGCGGCGTGGGCGAAAAAAGTTTTGGCCACCCATGCCGCGCCGGATTGGCTGCTCAACAACGCCGCGCTCATCAACCGCAACGCGCCGCTCTGGCAGGTTCCCGCGCAGGAATTTTCCGACGTGATTGACGTGAACATCAAGGGCATGGCGAATGTCCTCCGCCATTTTGTGCCCGCGATGATCGCGAGACGCAGCGGAGTCATCGTGAATTTCAGTTCTGGCTGGGGGCGTTCGACCGATGCCGACGTCGCGCCGTATTGCGCTACGAAATGGGCGATTGAAGGACTCACGCAGGCGCTCTCGCAGGAATTGCCGCCCGGCCTCGCCGCCGTGCCGCTCAATCCCGGCATCATCAACACCGCCATGCTGCAAAGCTGTT
>ODAK010000496.1_pt1 | contig 45414 bp, 48 predicted proteins | sample 1539591 | NCBI WGS metagenome assembly ODAK01 (sample SAMEA3539303, study PRJEB22396) | soil metagenome | biome: tundra; feature: field; material: soil | place: USA | collected 2010-05 | depth 0.15 m
GCCGGCCATCGTGCGGCCGGTATGGCATACCTCTACGGCCTCTCGGTCGGCTGGACCGGCTGACCCGTTCCCGCACCGCCCAGTGTCCGTAACTAGTCTCATTCACTTCAGTTGATCCGCCCTGTGCGGAGTAAACCTCGCTGCCGTGAGGCTAAGCGGATATAACGATTTGGGCAAGCAGGGCCCGGCGATCTTCGCTGGCCCTCCGCGGCCGTGACGTCGTTCGCCGGGCCGCCGCGGGCCGTTCACCAGGGCGACGATTCCCCGTCATGGCCATGTTCCAGAGCCTCACCGAGGTCGAGCCCGGCAGCCGCTACGTCGAGGCCCTCCTGCTCGAGCGCCTCCCGCACCACCCGGTAGGCGAGGCCCTGGGAGTAACCCTTCCTGGCGAGAAGGCCGACGAGCCGCCGGACGCGCGCGGGAACCGGCTGGCCTCGCGTGCCCGCAAGCCGCCGGGCCACCAGCGCCCGCGCAGTTGAAGCCTCCTGCCCCGGGGTGAGCCCGCCGACGGCGGCCTGGATGTCCCCGGCGGCCACGCCCCGGTGCCGCAGCTCGGCGGCCAGGGCCCGCCCGGACAGCCCTCTGCCATGATGCCGGGACTCCACCCAGGCGCTCGCGAACAGCGCGTCGTCGATCAGCTTCACCTCAGCGAACCGTCCGAGCACTGCCTCGGCCGCTTGCTGCGGCACGCCGCGGCGCTGCAGCGCGCTGGCCAGCTGCGCCCTTGTCCTGGGCGCCGCGGTCAGCAGCCGCAGGCAGATCTGCCGCGCGACGGCTTCGGGGTCCGCGTCAGGATCGGCCGGATCCGCTGCGTCCGCCGGAGCCGCGGGCCGCGGGCGGTTAGCGGCCACCGCCAGGGACCACCGTCAGCCCGGCAGCAGATCCGGCAGCTGCCCCCGTTCCAGCCCCTGCCGCCGCCGCGTCCACGTCGAGCCGCGCGCCGATGCCGAGCTTCTCCTTGATCTTCTTCTCGATCTCGTTCGCGAGGTCCGGGTTGTTACGCAGGAAGTTCCGCGCGTTCTCCTTGCCCTGGCCGAGCTGGTCACCTTCGTAGGTGTACCAGGCACCGGACTTACGGACGATCGACTGCTCAACCCCGAGATCGATCAGGCTGCCCTCCCTGCTGATCCCGATGCCGTACAGGATATCGAATTCCGCAACCTTGAATGGCGGGCTGCACTTGTTCTTGACCACCTTTACCCGGGTGCGGTTACCAACCGCATCGGTACCGTCCTTGAGCGTCTCGATGCGCCGGATATCCAGCCGTATCGACGCATAGAATTTCAGCGCCTTCCCGCCGGTCGTGGTCTCGGGACTGTTGTGAACCACCACCCCATCGGCCAGGTAGTTATGCGATCCTTCGACCTCGATGTCGTAACGGCTCTTCTTCTGATAGTCAGACTTGGCCTGGATGTCGAGTACCCGGGCCGGGACCGGGCGGATGACAGGCTCGGCGAACTCCGGCGTAACCGCGAACTTCCCCCGGAAGCACGGCAGCAGCTTGTAGTCCATGGCGGGGTGGACATACGGGGCCACCATCGCCTGGAACTTCGCCGAGGCGGACGTGGTGAACCTCAGGGTCGCTATCTTCCGCGTCCCGGCGGCGCGCAGCCTGACGTCCAGCCCGTGAGTGTCTCGCAAATACTCAAGCAGCCGCTCTCGCGAGCCCGGGCTGATCGCCTCGACACGGATCTCGATCCGGCCCGTGCCGCCCTGCGTCCGGGCCTGGACACCCTTGGACCGGACCGTGAAGCCACCATCGTCCATGTACCAGACCGCGAGGGCGAGCGGCGTGAGGGCCTTGAGGTACTCCCAGGTCAGGTGTTTCTTCCCGTCTCCTTGATAGACCACCTCACGCAGCTCGCTTAGCTCGCCGAGCGGCGAAAAGTCCGCGAAGACCGCGCCTTTGGCATTCACAGTCCTGCAGTTCGCGATGTTCGTCAGCAGGGAGACCTTCCAGTCCAGGTAGGCCGCCTGCTTCGCGCCATGTCCCATACGGAAGCGTGCGCTCGCGTCTTCCCGGCGGACCGGCTTAGACAGGTTGCCATCACCCATGACGCTTCCGAGGATCACCTGCCACTGTGAAGGACTGAGCAGGTGCGGCTGAGCGAGCATGACGCGATCGCCGACGGCGATCTCACCGGCCTCGCGCCAGCCTCCGGGGGTGCGCACCAGGTGATTCCGGGTGAGATCCATGATGGCCCGGCCATGTCCTTTACCGCCTCCGGACCGCTCAACTACGAAATGCAGGAACTCGTCGGTCGCGCCGTTATTGAACCAGTTGACAATCATCTTCGGCACCACTTTGCCGAGTTCCGGATCATAGGACAGAACCTCGACCTGCATCTTCTGGTCAACAATCTTGCCTATCCGCTCCCGGCTACCGTCGGCAAGGGTTACATACGTATTCCAGGAAGCGCATCCGAACATAACTCCGATTTTTTCCCGCAATTGGTTAATAAAAATTGCGGTGGTCTTGGTCTGGTTCAGCGCGCCCGCCAGCTTGCGGAGCGCCTGGGACATGAGCCGGGCCTGCAGGCCGACATGGCTGTCCCCCATCTCGCCCTCGATCTCCGCCCGCGGTACCAGCGCGGCCACTGAGTCGATCACGACAACGTCGATGGCGCTAGACCTAATCAGCATGTCGGCGATCTCTAGCGCCTGCTCACCGGTGTCCGGCTGGGAGACCAGCAGGGCATCGGTGTCGACGCCGAGCTTCTTGGCGTAATCAGGATCCAGGGCATGCTCGGCGTCGATGAACGCGGCGATCCCGCCGGCCCGCTGGGCGTTGGCGACCGCGTGCAGGGCCAGGCTGGTCTTCCCGCTGCTCTCTGGCCCGTAGATCTCGACGATCCGGCCGCGGGGCAGGCCGCCGATGCCGAGCGCGACGTCGAGTGCGATGGATCCGGTCGGGATCACCTCCACCGGGGCACGGGTCTCGTCGCCGAGCCGCATGATCGCGCCCCGGCCGAACTGCCGCTCGATCTGGGCGAGTGCGGTCTCCAGGGACTTCTCCCTGTCGCCGCCCTTATTGCTGCCCGCCCTGTCGTTCGGTGCCATGTGAACTCCCGTGGGATCAGAGGCTCTCTGCCGCGTCGGCCCAGTTGCCGGAAGCAGCCGTGCTGCCAAGTCGCTCTTATGCGGTTGTCCGCGCCGCCAAGCCGTACTGCCGGACCGATCGGTGCAGACGCTACGCCCCGCCACCGACAATTCCTGTCGTGGCGGCACGCCGCAAACTGCCGGACGGCGGAACCGGTCGCCGCAACCAGCACTCTAGACGAACAATTGTTCGATCATGAAGCCGACACGCCGGCACGCCGGCCCGGGTGAAATCACGCCAGGACGCTGTCAATCCGGCTCCCCGGGCACCTGCGCGGCTGTCGCAGGACCTTTCAGCGCAACTGGTCCGGAACATTGAATGTCTCGCAGACGGCACGCCAGACTTTCTTCACGTCCTCGCCGTCTGCGAGTGCCTGGTTCACGGTACGCCCGCCGAGCGCCGCCACTACATGGTCGGCAGCCACGCTCGGCGCATACGCCTCGCCGAATTGCGCGCGCATCCGCTCCCAGAACGCTGTGAGCCGCACCCGCGCCAGGCTACCGGCTCGCGGACGGCCCCGGACGTTCGCCGGCTCAGCCGTTCAGCGCGGGCAGGCCGACTTGCGCACGGCGGGCACCGGATCTACTGTCCGAGGTGGACGTCAAAGTGGATGTCGAACCTGGATGTCGAAGGAGCCAGCGCCGATCTGGAGGCAGCCTTGACTCGCACAGGCGGCACCCGCCGCCAGCTGATGCTGTTCTGCCGGCGTCACGTGGACCTGCTGCTCGTCTCCAGCGCCGTCTGTCGGCCCTGCTGCTGATCTCGCCCTCCCGCGCCGCCGCGTGCTCCTGTCCTCGCGGCCGAGCGCGGTCCAGCCTCGCAGCAGAAGGACCCCGTCATGCCATCCCCACGCCCCCGCGGCCAGGGCCAATGGGCTCTTGGCCACCTTGAGCCACTGAATGCCGCCGAACGATTCAAGAAAGACGACGACGGCCTGCACGTCCGCGACCGGATCCTGAACCGCTATGCGCACGGCGGGTTCGGCTCGATCGACCCCTCCGATCTCCGCGGCCGATTCCGCTGGTGGGGCCTGTACACGCAGCGCCGTCCAGGGATCGGCGGCGGCCGGACCGGCACGCTGGACGATGCCGACATCGAGGATCAGTACTTCATGATGCGGGTCCGGATCCCGGGCGGCCAGCTCACCGCTGGCCAGCTCGCCGTGGTCGCCGGGATCGCGAAGGAGTACGGCCGCGACGTTGCCGACATCACCGACCGGCAGAACGTGCAGTACCACTGGATCAGGATCGAGGACGTACCCGCGATCTGGCAGCGGCTGGAAGAGGCCGGCCTGTCCAGCCTGCAGTCCTGCGGTGACGTCCCGCGCAACATCCTGTCCTGCCCGGTCGCCGGCATCGACGCAGCGGAGATCCTCGATGCCAGCGCGGCGCTGCGCGCCACCGAGGCGGTGGCCGCCGCCAACCCCGAGTTCACGAACCTGCCGCGCAAGTACAAGACCACGATCAGCGGCTGCGCGGCTCAATGCACTCCGCATGAGGTCAATGACGTGTCGTTCGTCGGCGTGACCGGCCCGGACGGCACTCCTGGATACGATCTGTGGGTGGGCGGGGGACTTTCCACCAACCCGATGCTGGCTCAGCGGCTCGGCACATTCATCGAGCCTGACCAGGTGCCCGAGGTGTGGACCGCGGTCACCGGCCTGTTCCGTGACTACGGCTACCGCCGGCTCCGCAGCCGGGCCCGGCTGAAGTTCCTCGTCGCCGACTGGGGCCGCGAGCGGTTCCGCGAGGTGCTGCAGAAGGAGTACCTCGACTACGCGCTGCCCGATGGCCCTGCGCCGTCCCCGGCCGGCCCGGGATCACGTGACCACGTCGGCGTGCACCGCCAGCACGACGGCCGCTACTACGTGGGCGTGGCGCCGCACGTCGGGCGGACCTCAGGCAGCCAGCTGCGGCAGGTCGCCGAGCTCGCGGAGGCAGCCGGATCGGGCTTGGTCAGGACCACGACGGAGCAGAAGCTGATCATCCTCGGCGTCCCGGCCGACCGGGTCGGTGAACTGGTCAGCGCACTGGAGGCGGCGGATCTCCCGGTCAGCCCGTCGGTGTTCCGCAGGTCGGCGATGGCCTGCACCGGGATCGAGTTCTGCAAGCTGGCAATCGTGGAGACCAAGCAGCGGGCCCGTGACCTCTACGCCGAGCTGGACCGGCGGCTGCCCGGGTTCGACACGCCGATCAGTATCAGCGTGAACGGCTGCCCGAACTCCTGCGCCAGGTTCCAGATCGCCGACATCGGGCTGAAGGGCTCGATCGTGGCCGGCGGCGAGGGGTTCCAGGTTCACCTCGGCGGCTCGCTGGGGACCGATCCCGCATTCGGGCGCAAGCTGCGCGGCCTGAAGGTCGGCGCGGACGGGCTGGCCGACTATGTCGAGCGGCTGCTGCGCAACTATCTCGCCGACCGCGCCTATGGCGAGCAGTTCGCCACCTGGGCCCGCCGCGCCGATGACCGGCTGCTGGGATGAGCGGGGACCGGCAGGCGCCGCTGTACTGCCCGTACTGCGGTGAGGAAGACCTGCGCCCGTCCGGCCCTGATGCCGGTGGCTGGCGGTGCGGAGGGTGCGCGCGCGGTTTCGAGCTACGGTTCGCCGGAGTGACGGTGTCAGGGCCCGGCGCGGCGCACAGTAACGCGGGCCTGCCGCCCGCTGGTCCGGACCCGGCGCCGCCTAGCGCCAGCGCCGCGCACCGAGGCCCGGCGTGAAGGCCTATCCGCTCGCGCTCGACCTGGCCGGCCGCCGCGCGGTGGTGGTGGGCGGCGGCCGGGTAGCGCTGCGCCGGGTCACGGAGATGCTGGCGGCGGGCGCGCTGGTGCGAGTGATCGCGCCGCACCTCACCGACGAGCTGGCCGGCCTGGATATAACGGTGCTCCAGCGCCGCTACCGCGACGGGGACCTCGCGGGCGCCTGGCTCGCCCACGCCGCCACCAACGACGCCGATGTCAACGCCGCGGTGGCCGCCGAGGCGGACCGCCGTAGGGTCTGGTGCGTTCGCGCCGACAGCGCCGGCGCCTCGCCGGCCTGGACGCCCGCCGTCATCAGGCACGGCGAGATCACCGTCGCGGTGACCGCCGGCGGCGACCCGCGCCGGGCCCAGCGGCTGCGGGCGGCCATCGCGCTGGCCCTCGCCGACGGCAGCCTGCCGGTACGCAGGCAGCGCAGGCCGCCGCGCGACAGCGCCGTCCCCGGCAGTGTCGCCCTGGTCGGCGGCGGGCCCGGTGACTCCGGGCTGCTGACCGTGCGCGGCCGCCGGCTGCTGGCCGAGGCCGACGTCGTGGTGGCTGACCGCCTCGCGCCCCGGGACGTACTGGGCGCACTCGACCCCGACGTCGAGATCATCGGCGCGGGCAAGGCCTCCGGCGCCCACACGCTGACCCAGGACCAGATCAACGACCTGCTCACCAGCCGGGCGCTGGCGGGCCAGCGGGTCGTGCGGCTCAAAGGCGGGGATCCGTTCGTCTTCGGCCGCGGCGGCGAGGAAGCCCTGGCCTGCGTGCGGGCAGGCGTCCCGTTCGAGGTGGTACCCGGAGTCACCAGCGCGGTCGCGGTACCCGCCTGCGCGGGTATCCCGGTCACGCACCGTGGCATCACCCAGGACTTCGCCGTGGTGTCGGCGCACCTGGACCCATCGCATCCGGGCGCCACTGTCGACTGGGCGGCGCTCGCGCAGGGCCCGGGCACGCTGGTGCTGCTGATGGCCGTCGGCCGGCTCGGGCAGGTAAGCCGTGAACTGGTGAAGCGCGGCCGGGATGCGGGCACGCCGGTGGCAGTGATCTGTGATGGCAGCACGCCGCAGCAGCGGGTACTGATCTCGACCCTAGCGGACGTCGCGGGCGAGGCCGCACGGCAGGATATCCGCCCTCCGGCTGTCGTGGTCGTCGGCGAGGTCGTCCGGCTCCGCCGCTTGCTCGGCTCGCCGGCGCCGCCCCGATGAGCGCGGCGGGCGGTGCCACCCGATCGCCGGTGCTCGTGGCTGTCGCGCACGGCAGCCGGGATGGCGCGGCGCAGGACGCGGTCAGTGCCCTCGCCGCACGCATCCGCAGCTTCGCCCCTGCCATTGACCTGCGGGTCGCGTTCCTGCAGCACGCCGAGCCATCGCTGGCGGCGGCGCTCGCCGAGGCCAGCGGTGACGTCGTGATTGTCCCGCTGCTGCTGTCCACCGGACACCACCTCACCGTCGACATCTACGGCGCGGCCCGGCATGCCGGTGCGCGGGTGGGCGCTCCGCTCGGGCCTGACCCGCTGCTGGCGGACGCGCTGGCGGACCGCCTGGCTGAAGCCGGCGCGCCCGCAGGGACGCCGGCCGTACTAGCTGCCGCAGGCTCAAGCGACCCTGCCGCCGCGGCGGACGTGACCCATCAGGCAGCACTGCTGGCGGACCGGCTCGGCACGCCTGTCCTAGCGGCGTTCGCCTCGGCGGGCCAGCCGACGGTGACTAAGGCCGTGGCTGCGCTGCATGTGGGCGCCGGCGGCCCGGTCTCGGTGGCGACCTACCTGCTCGCCCCGGGCCAGTTCCATGATCAGCTCTGCGACACCGCTGCCACCTGGGTCAGCGCGCCACTCGGCGATCATCCGGCAGTGGCTCGCGTGGTCCTGGACCGCTTCCGCGCCGCCCGGCGGGGCGACGCGGTGCTAAAGGGCCGGCCATTGGCTTAAGGGGCCAGGCTGCGAAGCACCGGGAGCAGCTACGTTGAGGAAGCGCTCAATCACCGGCGCGAGCAGTGCTGCCTCGGTGACCAGGCCAAGATGGCCGCCGTCAAAGATATGCAGCCGCGAGTGCCGGATGAGCCTGTGCATCACGTAGGCGTTGGCCACCGGGATGATCGGGTCGTCATTTCCTGACACGATGAGCGTCGGCTGCCGCAGTCGCGGCAGGAACGGCACGCTCGTCCAGCCGAGCCCGGCGCCAAGCTGATAGAAGTAGGCGCGGCGCGACTCGGGGCGGTTGTGCGCCTGCATCTCCGTCCGCACCCGGTGCGGATTGTCTCGCGCGGATCCGCCATACAGCAGCGGGGCGACGCGCTCCATGTAGCCAGGGTCGGTGTACCGCCGCGGCGTGGCCATCCGCAGCAGGACGCTGGGCCTGGCAGGCACCATAACCGTGCCGGTCGCCGTGCTGACCAGCACAAGCCGACGGCACCGGTCCCGGTGGAACGCCGCGAAATGCTGCGCGACCCCGCCGCCCCAGGAGATGCCGAGCACGTCGACCGAGGCATATCCGAGTCGGGACAGCATCCCGGCGATCAGCCTGCACAGGCCGCCGAATCGGTAGGGGCCAGGCGGCATGGGCGAGCCGCCGACCCCTGGAGCGTCAAAACGGATCACGGTCCGGGACGGATCAAGCTCATCCACGAACGGCTGCAGCACCCCCATGCTGGCACCGATGCCGTTGATCAGCAGCAGCGGGATCTCGTCGCTCTGCCCATGGCGCACCGAGACCAGCAGCTGCTGACCGTCGACCGTCACATGCTCGGTGGTCTCCTGGCCCGGTACCGGGGGCCAAATTTCTGGCTGCATCACTCACCGATCGCGAACGTAATTGCCTGGGGCGGCCCGCACTGGCGGGAATTGCGGCGCTCTCACCGGAGGTCCTCCGGCGGGTGCACCTCGCGGCGGACGATCTTGCCGGTCGGGCCCTTCGGCAGGTCGGGCACGATCCAGACATAGCGTGCGTACTTATACGGAGCTACCCGTTCCCGCACGAACCCGCGCAGTTCATCGGGCGTCGCGCTCGCTCCCGGCTTCAGCTTGACGGCGGCGCCGATGTCCTCGCCGAGCTCACCATGCGGAATCCCGATCACGGCGGCCTCGGCCACGGCCGGATGCTCGTAGAATACCTCTTCGATCTCGCGCGGATACACGTTGAACCCGCCGCGGATGATCATGTCCTTCTTCCGGTCGACGATGTAGAAATAGCCATCCTCGTCGACCTTGGCCAGGTCACCGGTGCGAAGCCAGCCGTCCGTGATCGTCTCCTGGGTGGCATCCGGGTTGCCCCAGTACCCCTTCATCACGTTGTGGCCGCGCACGACGATCTCGCCGATCTCACCGGCGGGCAGCTCAGCGCCCTCAGCGTCCACGACGCGCATCTCGACGCCTTCGACCGGGGTGCCGATCGAGCCTGGCTTGCGCTCCCGGTCCGGGTGGTTGAAGGAAGCGACCGGAGAAGTCTCTGACAGCCCGTAGCCTTCGAGGATGATGCACTCGAACGCCTGCTCGAATCCGCGCATGATCTGAACGGGCATGGCCGCGCCGCCGGACACGCACACGCGCAGCGACGAGGTGTCTGCCTGCGCGCTGCCCTGATCGTGCAGCATCGCCGCATACATCGTCGGCACTCCCTCGAAGATCGTCACCTTGTCGCGGCCCACGATCTCTAGTGCCTTGGCTGGGTCGAACCTGGGCAGCAGGGTCAAGGTGGCGCCGCCCGCGATCGACGCGTTCAGCGCGCAGGTCAGGCCGAAGACGTGGAACAGCGGCAGGCAGCCCATGATCACGTCGTCCGGGCCTGCGTAGATCAGGGTGACGGCGGTCAGCGCCGCATTGCGGGTCATGCCCGCGTGCGTAAGCTCGGCACCCTTGGGCTTGCCGGTGGTTCCCGAGGTGTACAGGATCACCGCGTCGTCGTCCGCGGTCCGTTCCGCAGTTCCGGGAACCGGCGTGACGCCGGCCAGCAGCGTGGCGAGGTCGGGTTCACCAACCTCGATCACCTGCGCACCGGCCTCCGCGGCGCCCTTGGCCGCTTCGCCCGCCGCGGTATGCCAGGCGAACAGGACCTTCGCCCCGGAATCGCTGAGGTAGTAGGCGACCTCACGGCTCTTCAGCAGCGGGTTCATCGGCACCACGACGGCTCCGGCGCCGAGCGCCCCGTAGAAGGCGATCGGGAAGGCGGGAACATTGGGCAGCATGATGGCCACCCGGTCGCCAGGCACTATGCCGAGCGACGACAACACCGATGTCACGCGGTCCGCGGCATCCTGCAGCTCCGAGTAGGTCAATACGAGGTCATCCAGGCGCACCGCCGGGCTGTCGGCGTGATCGACTGCCGCTTGCCGGAACACCGTAGTCAAGTTCGTCATAACACTCTCCTGTGGCCCCGGTACTTCTATGCCACCTCTTAGCATCATGCCCCGGCATGCGGGGCAGCCACCAGGGACTGAGGTCCGGTCCGATCCTGACGGAAGGCCCGCACAAAGCGGTCAGCCCGGCCCTGGCAAAGCTACCCGGCCTGACTTACCGAAACGTCGTAGCGGCAAGGCAGGATGGTTGCATGCCCGCGCTCGCCCCGTCCGACCGCCCGGCGCTTGATTGCTTCAGCCAAGCCACCAGCGCCTGGTTCCGCGCGGCCTTCGCCGAGCCGACCCCTGCGCAGGCACTGGCCTGGAGCGCCATCAGCAGAGGCGAGAACACCCTGGTGATAGCCCCCACCGGATCAGGCAAGACGCTGGCGGCCTTCCTCTGGGGGATCGACAAAGTGGCCGCGGCACCCGTCCCGGCCGACCCCCGGCAGCGCTGCCGGGTGCTCTACATCTCACCGCTCAAGGCGCTGGCGGTCGACATCGAGCGAAATCTGCGCTCGCCGCTCATCGGCATCGGGCACGCCGCGCACCGGCTCGGCCTGGCCGAGCCGGACATCCGGGTCGGCGTGCGCACCGGGGACACCGCCGCCGACGAGCGCAGGAAGCTGTCCGGCAAGCCCCCGGACATCCTGATCACCACGCCAGAGTCGCTGTTCCTGCTGCTGACCTCGCGGGCGCGGGATTCTCTCCGCAGCGTGGAGACTGTCATCATCGATGAGGTCCATGCCCTGGCCGGCAGCAAGCGCGGCGCCCACCTGGCCCTCTCGCTCGAGCGCCTGGATGCGCTGCGCGGCGCGGCCGCCGGTACGGACGCAGCGGACGGCGGCCCGGCGCAGCGGATCGGGCTGTCGGCGACCGTCCGGCCGCCCGCTGAGGTCGCGGCATTCCTCGGCGGCGCCCGGCCGGTCACGATCGTGCAGCCGCCCAGCGACAAGCGCATTGAGCTGCGGATCGTCGTGCCGGTGGAGGACATGTCCGACCTGGAGACGGCCGACGGCGCCGGGCCGGGCACCGCCCCAGGCCGTCCGCCCAGCGCCGACGTCGGCCAGCCGCCGGATGACCCGGTGCGGAAGCGCTCGATCTGGCCGCATGTCGAGGCGAAGGTGCTCGACCTGATCGAGGCGCACCGGTCCACCATCGTCTTCGCGAACTCCCGGCGCCTCGCCGAGCGGCTCTGCGCCCGGCTCAATGAGCTCGCCGCCGAGCGAGCCGGGGAATCAGCCGCGGGAGCGCCCGCCGAGGTAGCCAGGGCGCACCACGGTTCAGTGTCGCGGCAGGAGCGCAACCAGATTGAAGAGGCGCTCAAGGCCGGCCGGCTTCCTGCCGTGGTCGCCACCTCCAGCCTCGAGCTCGGCATCGACATGGGCGCGGTGGACCTTGTCGTCCAGGTCGAGTCACCACCGTCGGTGGCCAGCGGCTTGCAGCGCACCGGCCGGGCCGGGCACAACGTCGGCGACGTCTCCCGTGGCGTGATCTTCCCGAAGTACCAGGGCGACCTGGTGCAGGCGACGGTCGTCGCGCAGCGAATGCAGGCCGGTCAGATCGAGGAGCTCCGCATCCCGCGAAACCCGCTGGACGTGCTGGCCCAGCACATCGTCGCGATGACCGCGATGGATGACTGGGATGTCGCGGAGCTGGAACGGACTGTCCGCCGCGCCGCGCCGTTCGCCAGCCTTACCCGTCCGGTGCTGGAGGCGGTCCTCGACATGCTGGCCGGCCGCTACCCGAGTGAGGAATTCGCCGGGCTGCGGGCCCGGCTGGTCTGGGACCGCACGGCTGGCGTGCTGCGCGGCAGGCCGGGCGGGCAGCGGCTCGCGGTCACCAACGGCGGCACGATCCCCGACCGCGGGCTGTTCGGCGTATTCATGGCCGGGGGGCAGCGCGATAAGTCCGGCAGGCATTCCCGGCGGGTCGGCGAGCTCGACGAGGAGATGGTCTACGAGTCGCGGGTCGGCGACGTGTTCGTCCTCGGCGCCAGCTCCTGGCGGATCGAGGACATCACCGCCGACCAGGTGCTGGTCTCCCCGGCCCCCGGGCAGCCAGGCAAGCTGCCGTTCTGGCACGGTGACGCGCCCGGGCGCCCTGCCGAGCTCGGCGCCGCCATCGGCAGGTACTGCCGCGAGCTCGGCGCGGCCAGCCCGCAGGACGCGACCGAGCAGCTGCGCGGCGAGGGCCTGGACGAGCTGGCCGCCGCCAATCTGATCGCCTACCTGTCCGCGCAGCGGGCTGCCACCGGCTACCTGCCCGACGACCGCACGCTGGTGATGGAGCGATTCAGGGACGAGCTCGGCGACTGGCGGCTGGTCCTGCACAGCCCGTATGGCGCCCGGGTGCACGCGCCCTGGGCGCTGGCGATCGCCGCCCGGCTGCGCGAGCGCTACGGCGCGATGGATGTGCAGGCCCTGCACACCGACGACGGCATCGTCATCCGCGTCCCTGATGCCGACGATCCCCCGCCGGCCGGGATCGCGATCCTCGACCCCGACGAGGTGGAGCAGCTGGTAACCGCCGAGCTCGGCGCATCAGCCTTGTTCGCCTCCCGGTTCAGGGAGTGCGCGGCCCGGGCCCTGCTGCTGCCGCGGCGGCAGCCTGGCAGGCGCACCCCGCTGTGGCAGCAGCGGCAGCGCTCGGCCCAGCTGCTGACCGTGGCCAGTAAGTACGCGGCGTTCCCGATCGTGCTGGAGACGGTCCGCGAGTGCCTTCAGGACGTGTTCGACGTCCCTGGGCTGGCCAGCCTGATGCGTGATCTTGCGGGCCGCCGGGTCCGGCTGGTGGAGGTGGAGACTCCGGCGCCGTCCCCGTTCGGCCGCTCGCTGCTTTTCCGGTACGTCGGCGCCTTCATGTACGAGGGCGACGCGCCGCTGGCGGAGCGCCGTGCTCAGGCGCTGGCGCTCGACTCATCATTGCTCGCCGAGCTGCTCGGCCAGGCTGACCTGCGGGAGCTGCTCGATCCGCTGGTCGTCGAGAATACTGAACGGGATCTCCAGCGACTGTCGCCGGCCCGGGCCTGCCGCGACGAGGAGGGGGTCGCGGACCTGCTCGCGGGCGTCGGCCCGCTGTCAGCGGCCGAAGTCGCCGAGCGCTGCAGTGTCCGCGAGGCGGCGCCGGGCTGGCTCGGCGAGCTGGCCGCCCAGCGCCGGGCGCTTGAGGTCAGGATCGCGGGCGAGAGCCGGTGGGCAGCCATCGAGGATGCCGCCAGGCTGCGGGACGCGCTTGGCGTCGCATTGCCGCCGGGGGTCCCGGCCGCATTCACCGAGCCGGTTGCCGACCCGCTCGGCGACCTGGTGGCCAGGTACGCCCGTACGCATGGCCCGTTCACCGCGGCGGCGGTCGCCGGGCGGTACGGGCTCGGGGTCGCCGTGGTGACCGGGGCGCTGAGCAGGCTGGCCGCTGCGGGCCGGGTCGCCCAGGGCGAGTTCCTGCCGGGCGGGCGCGGCGCTGAGTGGTGCGACGCGGAGGTGCTCCGGCTGCTGCGCCGTCGCTGCCTGGCCAGGCTGCGGCACCAGGCCGAGCCGGTGCCGCCGGCCGTGCTGGCCAGGTTCCTGCCCGCCTGGCAGGACGCGGCCCACGCGGCGCGCGCCGACCGCAGCCAGTCCAGCCTCGGCGGGCGCCGGGCCGGGCCCGGCGCCATGTACGACGTGGTCGACCAGCTGGCCGGTACGGCGATCCCTGCCTCGGCGCTGGAGACGCTGGTGCTGCCCGGCCGGGTGCCCGGTTACTCCCCGGCGCTGCTCGACGAGCTGACCGCTGCTGGCGAGATCGTCTGGGCGGGGGCGGGCGGGCTGCCCGGCGGTGACGGCTGGGTGGTGCTGGCGCCCGCCGATACCGCGCCGTCGCTGCTCCCTGAGCCGGGCGAGATCACCATGACACCGCTGCACGATGCCGTGCTCGCCGCCCTGGACGGCGGGGGCGCGCTATTTTTCCGCGTGCTGGCCGCGAGGGTCAACGCGCTGCTGGCTGAGGCCGGAGCCGCGGCCCGCGGCCAGGCGGGCGACCAGGCCGGCCGCCCTCCGGCCTGGCCTGCGCGCCCGGCGGGCTCCGCGTCCGCCGCCGTGACCGATCAGGACATGGCGGCGGCGGTCTGGGACCTGGTCTGGGCCGGGCGGCTGACCAACGACACGATCGCCCCGCTGCGCACAGTGCTCGGCGCGGGCCGGCCGATGGCCGCTTCGATGCCGGCCGACGGCCAGGGCCGGGCCGCCGGTAACGGCAGCGGCCCGCACGCGGCAGGCGGCGGCCGGGCGGGCCGACCCGGCCGCGCCGGTGCCCGCAGGCCAGGCTTCAGCCGGGCGATCCTGCCTTCCAGGAGCGGGCCGCCCACCGTCAGCGGCCGGTGGTCCCTGCTGCCTGACCCAGAGCCCGACCGGACCCGCCGGATGCATGCGCTGGCCAGCAGCCTGCTTGACCGGCACGGCATCGTGATCAGGGGCGCCGTAGCGGCCGAGCGCGTACCGGGCGGGTTCGGCGCGCTCTACCCGGTGCTGCGGGCGATGGAGGAAGCCGGCCAGTGCCGGCGCGGCTACTTCGTCGAGGGCCTGGGAGCCGCGCAATTCGCGTTGCCGGGCGCGGTCGACAGGCTGCGCGCGCTGGCTGACCGCGCTCCGGTGACCGACGCCGGCCAGTCAGCCGCACCGTCCCGCGGTCAGCACCCGCCGACGGTTGTGGTCCTGGCCGCCGCCGACCCGGCCAACGCCTACGGCGGCGCGCTGCCCTGGCCGCCCCGCCCGGACGAGACCCCAGGCGGGCACCGGCCCGGCCGGAAAGCCGGGGCACTCGTGATACTGGCCGATGGCCAGCTCGTGCTCTACGTCGAACGCGGCGGCAAGACGCTGCTCAGCTGGACCAGCGACCCGGTGCTGCTCGACTCGGCAGCTGCCGCCCTAGCCGGTGCCGTCCACGACGGGGCGCTCGGCAGGCTCACCGTGGAGCGCGCCGACGGGGCAGGCGTGTATGACGTGTATGACTCACCGCTGGCCAGGGCCCTTGAGGCGGCCGGCTTCCGCCCGACCCCCCGCGGCCTGCGGCTGCGCGGCTAGCGCATGCTCCCCTGGCGGCGATCGGGCAGGTCACCCCTTAGATCCCGGTGTTCACGTCACGAGCTGCTCACCGCCGGGCCTTACTTCGGGACCGGCATCCACGTGATCGTGACAGTCCAGGACGTCGACGAATCGTCGGGCGTCGCCGGGCCGGTGAGCTCGATGCCTTCCTGCTGCGACTCCCCGTTAGTGGTCCAGCAGCTGCCACCCGGACCGAACTTGGTGTCACACGCCGGAGTATCCGTCAGCCCGGCCAGGCTCGGCCCGCTTCCCGGGGCGAAGTTCACCACCGTGTACTGATCTATCCCGGGCGCGGTCCCGTTGCTGCTGGTGCAGGTGACGACCGGATGCGCGCCGCGGTTGCAGAGGCTCCACTGGGTGCCGCCGTCGGAGGGGACCGCGTTCGAGCCGCTCACATCTATGTAGGACGCGATGCCCGAATTCGTCACCGTGATGGGAAAGGAACTTCCTTGCTTTCCGAGCCAGCAATGCCCGTTCGGATAGCCGAGCGCGCCCGGCGTGGAACCAGTATTAAGGCCGGCGCTGCCGCCGATGCAATTGCCGAACCGGGCCGTCGCCGGGGATACCGTGACCGAACGTATCGTCGGCACGACCTTGAGCGAGACCGCGATGCTGGCACCGCGGCCGGTGGCCTGGGGCGACGCGCCGACCGCACCGCACCCGGCGAGCCCGATGAGCGCGATGAGCGCGCTGATCGCCAGCAGAGCCCGCAGCGCGTTACGCCTCATTGTGTCCCTCCTGGCGCTCGGCGGAGCTATGGCCGGCGGTCGTCCGCTCGACCCGGATCTGGAAGCCGGCTCTGCGCAGGCCGACGATGGCGATCGCGAGCAGCAGCAGCCCGCCCGCGGCCCACCCCGTCCACGCTGGCACGCCCGGCCCCAGACCCTGCGCCGATCCAGGGCCGACGCTGAACTCCAGCTTGGTGGCGGCCGCGACACCGAGATTGGCTCTCCCGACCGAGATCGTTACCGAACCGGCGGCCACGACGTCACTCAGGTACGCACCCGGCCTTGCGCCGTCCGGCACGTTGAGTTCCAGCGGAATCCGCGCTGCCTGATGCGGCGCTAGCTGCACGCCGGGACCGGCGTGGATCCAAGACGGCGGGACTGCCCGGGCGGTGCCATGGGACAGCCGGTCGATCCGGACGCTGATGAACTCGGCCTGAGTTCCCGTGTTGACGACGTACACCGGCGGAAGCGCATAACTCCCGCCTCGCTGCGCCACGGTCCCGAGCCGGACCGGTCCAGCCTGGACGCCGACCCCGACGCTGGCCTCCGACGCCACCGGAAGAATCCAGAGCGCCGCTACGGCGACTGGCACCGCAAGCGGCACCACCAGCAACCGCCCCAGATACATGACTTGGCCTTACGTTCGCGCCGGGTGGCCCCGGAGCCGGTGTCCAGCTAACGGTCGTGATCCTGACGGCCGAGGTGTCCGGCACCTCTCCATCTGATGCGAGTTATTTTAACTGACTATTATAAAAGGTGACAGGCCCTGATGCGCCGGAACGGCGAAGCTGGCGGCGCCATGACTGTGGTTATCCTTAACTGCCCGGTTAGATCCGCAATAGCGCGCCATTCCGATTCAGCCTACCGTTATGCGTGTTGGTGTTCGTTAAGCACTGACCGGCCAGGCAAGCGGCCGGGCCCGGCGGCCCCGCGGGCCCGGCTGCCGGGCCGCGCTGGCGCCGGCCCATGATGAGGATGTGGAAGCTGACGACGTCGCTGCGGGCGGACCTGCCATCGCGCCCGCTGGCGCGTGCCCGTTCACGATAGACAGGCCGGTCATGCGGCAGCGCTGGGAGCGGCTGACGTTTCTGCACTGGTCCTTTGACCCGGTGGACGTGCAGCGCCTGCTGCCGGACAGCCTGCAGGTCGACACGTTTGGCGGAGCGGCGTGGGTAGGACTCGTCCCGTTCTTCATGCGAGTGTCGACGGCAGGCGGCCACCGGGCACCGTGGGTGTCCGATTTCTGCGAGACCAACGTGCGGACCTATGTACGCGACAGCGAGGGGCGCACGGGGATCTGGTTCTTCTCCCTGGACGCCGCCCGTCTTGGTGCCGTGGCAGTCGCCCGCATGACCTACCGGCTGCCCTACTTCTGGTCCTCGATGTGGTTCAGCGAGCACGGCCCGCGGGTCAGCTACCGCTGCCGGCGCCGCTGGCCAGGCCCGGGGCCTGCCAGCCATGTGCGGATCAGCGTGGGTGATCCGTTCAGCACTGCCGAGCTTGGCGAGCTTGACCATTTCCTCACCGCCCGCTGGATCCTATTCAGCGTCGCCGGCGCCCGGCACCGGTTCGCCCGGGCGTGTCATCAGCCGTGGCCATTGCACCGCGCCCAGGTCCAGGCCGTCGATGACGGCCTAGTCGCCGCGGCCGGGCTGCCGCAGCCACGCGGCGAACCACTCGTCCACTACTCGCCAGGCGTGGACGTCCGCATCGGCCGCCCGGAGAAACGCAGTCGGGCTTGACCAGCACAGCCAGCCGTGGCTGTGCTGCTGCCAGGCGGGTGACCAGATCCGTCCGCATCGAGGCGCGATGGTGCCTTCCGGCTGGATCCCGGCGCACGTCAGCATGGAGGCATGAGCACAGCACTGATTGTCATAGATGTCCAGGCGTCGTTCCTGGAGCTGCCAAGCTGGGCGGCCGTCTCCAATCCTGGCATCGTGGACCAGGTAAACCTGCTGGCGGAAGCCTCCCGCGCCCGCGGCGATCTCGTCGTGTGAGACCTGCACGCCGATCCCGGCACCGGCACGGTCTTCGACCCGGCCAGCGGGCACGTTCACCTGATGGACGGACTGGTCCCGCGTGCTGGGGAGCCGGTGATCTTCAAGACCGCGCACAATGCCTTCATCACGACGAATCTCCAGCAGATCCTGACGAGCCGCGGGATCGGTGCGGTGATTATCTGCGGGATCCGGACCGAGCAATGCTGCGAGACGACCACCCGGGTCGCCGCCGATCTTGGCTACGACGTCACGTTCGTCACGGACGCGACCGCGACGTCCCCGGTCGAGCACCGCGACGCGCCCGCCGGCCGCACGCTGGCCGACATCCTCGCCGACCCCCGCACCATGCCCGCGGATGACATCATCACCCGGACCGAGTACGCGCTGGCCGGGCGTTTCGCGACCATCCGCAGCGTCGCGGACCTGACCGCGGCCGCCGTTGTCGCGGCAGGCTAGCCAGGGGCCCCTGGTCATGCCGTGATCTCAGAGGAGCTGGTCGGTCGCCGGGTCGGGGAGGCCATCGAAGTACTGGCCGAGTACCTGGCTGAACAGCGGTTGGCCGGGAGCGGCCCGCCAGTACAACGTCATGGACGAGTGCAGTTTCTGCGCGTCAAGGCCGCCGAAGATCTGCTCCGCGCTGCGGTCCCGCGTCCCGGCGAGGATGCGTGCACATTCGGCCAGCCGCGGACCGAGCACTGGATGCCCCAGGTAGTCCTTGGCCTCCTCCAGCGACGAGATCGCGAACTTGCGCGACGTCTGGCTTTGCCCGAGGCCAGCGATCTGCGGGAAGACAAACCACATCCAGTGGCCCGTTTTGTGACCGCGACGCAGCTCTGCAGTAGCCCGGTCATAAATGCCGCCGGCGTCCTGGGCGGTAACGAAACGCTCAAGGTCGTACGGGTCGTCCATCGCTATCTCCATATTGCGTCAGCACCCCCGGCTGCGCTCCGCTGGCAGGTGATACCTTATGAAGGTCTCCTGATTATCAGGCTACCTTCATAAGGAGTCAGGCAGTGCCTGAGCTGGATCCCGATCCGTCGACCCCCACCCTGCTGCGGACGGCCTACAACGTCATCTCCGCCGCCATCTACCGGGCGGTGACGCAGACTGGAGCTACCGACCTGCGCCCGGCCCACGGCAACGTGATGGAAATGCTCGCCATCGAGGACGGCCTTCGCCTCACTGACATCGCCGCCAGGGCAGCCATGGCTCCGCAGTCGATGGGGGAACTCGTCGACGACCTGGTCGCCAGGGGATACCTCCAGCGACACCAGGACCGAGCGGACCGGCGAGCCAAGCGCATCTACCTCACCCACCGGGGCCGCGCCACTGCGGCTGCCACCGCGGTGGCGGCGCGCGGCGTCGAAGACGAGCTACGGACGGCACTGGGCGCGCAGCGCTACCTGGACATGCGCCGCGACCTTGCAGCCATTGCCGACATGAACCTCTAACGACCACGCGATAACGCAGGGGCCAGCCGCGACCAGCGGGCCGGCGACCGTCTGATATCTGGCCAGGGCACCGTAGGCTTAGCCCTGGGCCGGCACAGCCATCTCGCCCAAGAAGGACCAGTCGTCCTGCGCGATCGTCGCGTTAACGATCCGGGGGGTCTCCGCTAGATAGGGCGGCAGCGACTGCTGCGCGTTTCTGAAGTGCTCGGACTGGACGTGCGCAGCTCCGGCCTCGTCGTCGCGGAAGGCCTCGACCAGGACGTACTGCGCTGCATCCTCCACGCTCCGGGACCAGAAGAACCACAAGCATCCCGGTTCGCCACGGGTAGCGGCGGTGAACTCACCAGCAATGTCAGGCCACCGGTCGGCGTGCTCGGGCAGTACCCGGAACTTCGCGGTGATGAAGATCATCGGGCTCTCTCCTCGGTCGGGCGGGAAACCATGGTCCCGCATGCTCGCCGACGAGGCCAGTGACCGGCTTGTGGCACGCGCTGACGTTAGGCAATCGGAAGGATCCCGTACACTCAGACTCCCGTGACGACCGACGATTATGGTGAGCCTGCCTTGCAGGTGTTCAACGTCCTGCGCGGGGAGGCCAGCGCGATCCGGTCCACGCCGTTCGGGAACGTCGGGACCGTGTTCTCCGGGCAGGGCATCGAGCTGGTCTGGGTAAGCAAGCTCGGTGAGCGCGTGGACGAGAACTGGTTCTCCTCCGACGAGATTGACCTGATCCTGGTGATCCAGGGACAGCTGAAGTTCGAATTCGAATCGCCCGGCGAACCCGACCGCGTGATCGGCGTGGGTGAAATAGTCGTGCTGCCCGCCGGAGCACGGTGCCGCGCCTACCGTTGGCCGCGCGACAGCCGCGAGGCGGCCGTATTTGTCGCCGCCCACCCGACTGAGCAGGGCCGCCCGGCCCCCGCACACGGTTAGCGGCCCGCGGTCCGGGTCGACGTCATCCAGCGCCCGCCGCGCATTTGGTCAGCGACCGCCGGAACCGAGAGCGCGAGGCGCCGGACGCGAAGGGTACGGAGATCGGCTGCCGTCAGTTGATGTCGAATTCGTTGCCTTCAGGGTCTCTCATCGCGACCGCGTAGTGGTCGATCCCCTCCTCGTGCAGGACCCCGACCATCGTGGCACCCAGACTGGCCAGCCGTCCGGCCTCGGCGTCGACTCGCCGCTTACGGGTTTCTACCGGAATCATCCGTCCGCCGCTGGCGCGGATGTCTAGGTGAAGCCGGTTCTTGAACGTCTTGCTTTCGGCTACCACCTGGAACCGGACGCGCGGCCCGTGCCCATCAGGATCGGTGATGGAGTCTGCGCCAATGCCCAGGTCATCCTCCGGAACCCCGACGTCGCGCCAGTAGTCATCCCAGGTGGCAAAGTCAGCCGGGGGCGGCTCAAGCTGATATCCAAGCGCGGCGGCCCAGAAGCGGGCCAGCCGGTCAGGATTGGTGCAGTCGATCACCAGCTGGAAATCGGCAGCCATGGGTCTCCTCTAGGCCCGCGCAGCAAGTCTCCGACAGCATGCACCACCCGCATCACCCTCGGCATCGGCAGGCCCGCTTCGGCGCTTCATTGCGCGATGTCAGGACTTTCGCGTGCGGTAGTGCAGGTGGGTCACCCGATCACCCTGCACGACGTGGGGAGAGCAACGTCCCTATGCCCGGCGAAGACCTGCGCCTGCGCTATGGCGCTGCGCAGGCCGTCGGTGACGAAGGTGAACGGTGCGTCCGGATGAGACCAGTCGCCCGGTGCCTGATGGGTCACCACGAACACCGCTTCGCCGATCGCCGGGCGGCCGCCCCAGCCGTTGGTCAGATCGAACAGCCGCCGGCCGATCACTGCGGCGCCGATGTTCCCCCAGGCTGTCCGCAGGTAGTCCGCAGGTAGTCCGCAGTCGCTGCGGAGGTGCGGAAGACGCGGTCGGGGTCGGCGCCGGTGCCTCGACGTCTCCGTTGCCGTACCAGTCGAAGAGCGGGCCGACTGCATCGGAGGTGTCGGCGATGAAGCCGTCCAGGGACATCGCCGCTGCAGCGATTACCGTTGCCATTGCCGTGACCTTCCTTCGTATATGTGAGACGCCTTGTTCCCTGCTCAGGGCTGCTGATCTGCTGGTGGAGGAGCTCCCCGGTGCTGTGCAGGCCCGGTCAGCGGAGGGAGACGGCGATCTGCTCGAGGTGGTCCATGGCGTGCTGGAGGCCGTGTTCCATGCCGGAGTTGATGTGCGCGGCCCGGTGTTCCCTGGTGGTGTGCTGCACGAGGATCGGGAGGGTCGTGCAGCCGCCGGTTTCGGTGAGCGTGAGGGTGCTGATGGCTTGCGCTTCGGGCATGCCCTCGTAGATCTCGGCGGAGACGATCCGCTCGTCCGGGATGATCTCCTGGTACTCGCGGTGAAAGGCGACCTCGAATCCGCCGTTGGCAGTCATCACGTAGCGCCACGTACCGCCGGCCCGCAGGTCGACTTCGGCGGTGGTGACTTCGCCGCGGTCGGCGCTCCACCAGCGCTTGATGAGCTCGGGCGTGGTCCATGCCTGGTAGACCAGGTGCCTGGGTGCGTTGAACTCCCGGGTGATCAGGATCTGGGTGTCGGCCGGGAGGCTCACCACCGCGGTGCCGCTACTGGTCGCTGCTGTCATCTGCCTGTTCCTTTTCCTTGAGTTCCGCCAGCACGGCATCCAACCGCGCGAACCGCTGCGACCAGGACCGCTCGTAGTTCTTCACCCAGTCGTAGATGGGCTGGAGCGGGGCGCCGTTGAGCCGGTACAGCCGCTGCCGCCCGTCGCCGCGCGCCTCGACCAGCCCTACTTCCCGCAGCACCCGCAGGTGCTTGGACACCTGCGGCTGCGCCAGGCCGAGGAGCGCGACGAGGTCGTTGACGGGCCGTTCCCCGCCGGCGAGGACGTCCAGGATCTGGCGCCGCCGGGGCTCGGCGACGGCGTTGAACGCATCTGCTGTCGTCGCTGCCCGGGCCACGGATCACATCGTATACCCATATCGGAATGTGTCAACGACGATGAGGCGGCGAAGCAGCGTCCACCCGGGCGCGACGGTGCGGCATCGGGTCGGGCAGGCTGGTGGCATGGCGGTGGCAGCCAGCGCCTGACGACCACGACAAGCGGGAGTGTTCGATGAGCGTGTTCTCCGATACCGAACTGACATACCTGGCCAAAGGCAAGCTCGGCCGGCTCGCCACAATCGACGCAGGCGGCCTGCCCCACGTCGTCCCGTTGGGCTGGCGGTACAACCCTGAGCTGGACACGATCGATATCGGAGGCCGGAATTTCGGCCGATCACGCAAGTTTCACAACGTGCAGCGCAACCCGAACGCCGCACTTGTGATCGATGATGTGCTGCCACCGTGGCGTCCGCGATCCGTAATGGTCCGCGGTCGCGCCGAGGCCCTGCCGGACTCCGTCGGCCCGGACGGCCAGCCGACCGGCGCCATCATCCGGCTGCATCCCACCGAGGTGATTAGCTGGGGGCTCGAGTTCGCTGAGGAATAGCCGCCCGCCGGGGCCGCCCCGTCAGCGGCTACGGAGGATCGCTGTCGCCCCGACCAGATGCGTCCGCATCCGGGCGCGATGGTGTCTTCCAGCAGGATGCCGGCCCGGGCAGGATGGGCACATGACTAGGTCACTGCCAGTCGTCTACCTCAAGGCGTCGTTGCGTCACCTCACAGGCAGGCTGGCTAGATCGTGACCAGGGTCGTCTTCCTGAGGCAGATGCCGAGCTACTCGAAACCCTTGCTCGCCGCCTAGCCGGCGAATCGAGCGGTCCGGCGGGGCTGGATAGCACAGGCGACTAGCCGACAGTAGAACTCTGCTGTGGACTCCTGAAAAAAACGACGGCCCCTCGCGGGGCCGTCAGGCCGGTCCGAGGGCCGGCGGGGTTACCCACAGCATAACCAGAGTCCGTAAAACTATGTTCCGAGGAGTGCCGCGGCCACCGTCATCGCCTACGTGGACGGGTTCAACCTCTACCACGGGCTCTCCGCCCGCGCCCTTGGCGAGGTCCGACCGATGCCGCTACCAGCTGCACTACGTGGCCGAGCAGGCCGACGTGCCCACCGCGCAGGGACTGGCGGTCCGGGCTGGCCTGCACTGGCCAGCGCTTGATCCGGCCGACCTGATTGTCGTGCCGGGCTGGCGGGCACCGACGCTCAGCCGCACCGGACGGCTCAGTGCGCCGGCCATACGGCGGCTGTCCGAACACCATGCGAGCGGCGGGACGGTAGCCAGCGTATGCGCGGGAGCCGACGCGCTTGGCCGGGCGGGGCTGCTCGACGGCCGCAGGTGCACCACCCACCACGACGTGCAAGACGATCTGGCCCGGCGCTATCCCAGTGCCACGGTTGTGCGCGACGTGCTTTACGTCATTGACCGCCGGGTGGTGACCTCGGCAGGCATCGCCAGCGGTATCGACCTCGCGCTGCATCTCGTCGCCATCAGGCACGGGCCAGGCGCCGCCGCCAGGATCGCCCGCGAGATGGTGGTCTATGCCCGGCGTAACGGCGACGAGCCCCAGGCCAGCGCGATGCTGCGGCACCGTTCGCACCTGACTGAGACCGTCCACCGCGTGCAGGACCTGATCGACTCGCGGTTTGCCGAGCGCCTGCCGCTCGCCGATCTCGCCGCCGCATCCGGGGTCAGCCAGCGGACCCGCCGGCTGCGAGCCCAAGCCTGAACCACGGTCAGGTCAGCACGTGGATGTTCTTCGCGTCGCACATGTCGGTCAGGACCTTCGGCCAGACGGACACGGTGACTTCGCCCAGGTGCGCCTTGCGGAGCAGGAGCATGAGGGTGCGGGACTGGCCAATGCCGCCGCCTACCGACAGCGGGACCTCGTCGCGCAGGATGCCCTGGTGGTAAGGAAACTGGAGGAGGTCGAGCTGGCCGCTGCGGGTCAGCTGTTCCTTCAGTGTCTGCGCCGTGACCCGGATGCCCATCGAGGTCAGCTCGTGACGGCGGCCCGTGACGTGATTCCAGACCAGGATGTCACCGTTGAGCCCGTGCGTCGGCTTTCCGGTGTCCGCGCTTGTGTCGGTGACCCAGTCGTCATAGTCAGCAGCGCGCATCTCGTGCGGGTAGCCGTCTCGCAGCGGCCAGCCAATGCCGATGATGAAGACCGCCGGATACTTCTGCAGCACCATTGTCTCCCGCTGTTTCCGCGGCAGGTCCGGATACATGTCGAGGAGATCCTCGGCGTGCAGGAAGGTGATCTCCTCCGGCAGGCTCGGAAAGCGCGGATCCTTCAGGGCCGGGTACATTTCCTGCACGAAACGTTCCGCTCCGACCAGCACCCGCCAGATCTTGCCGACGATGCCGGTCAGGTAGCCAAGGTTGAGCTGGTCCCGGCCCACCACCCGCTCCCAGTCCCACTGATCCACGTAGCAGCTGTGGTCATGGTCAAGGAAGTAGTCCTTCCGGACTGCCCGCATGTCAGTGCAGATCCCCTCGCCCGGCGCGCAATCGAACTGACTCAGCGCCAGCCGCTTCCATTTGGTAGCGGCCTGCACGATCTGCGCATCGACCGGGTGCAGATCGCGATCGTTGCTGATGTGGAACTGGATGGGCGTGCGCGAGCCATCGCGGTCAAGCATGTCGTTAACGCCGCCGTCGGCGCTGACGATCAGCGGCACTGTCACCATGAGCAGGTTCAGGTCACGGCAGAGGTTCTCCTCGATGTACTGCTTCACCGCGAAGATCGCCCGCTGGGTGTCGCGCGGCGTGAGCAGCGAGTCGTAGCCCTGCGGCAGCACGGCTTCGAGGTCCTCGTAATTACCGATACCGGGCCCGGCCAGATCTGCGTGCTTGTCGGCCATAGCCGCCTCCTCCGGACCGCGTGTCCGGTCTCGATGCTCGCAGCCAGACGAGGGCCCGTCACGGGCCGAAGGTCCCCGATCAGCCGGGCGGAAGCAGCGCCGCGATGCGTGTCAGCAGTTGCTGCGCCCCGGCCAGGTCATAGTCGAGCGGCCGGTCGGCCGTGTCCGGCGACAGCGCCGCGGCCGACAGCTCGAACGCCCCGCCAAGGACACCGCCGGCCGGGCGGATACCGCGCAGCCGCAGCGCCCGCACGGCGGCGATCAGCTCACACGCCAGCACCACCTGGTAGGCGCCGATCACCTCGGAGGTCGCCCTGGCTGACTGGGTGGCGAAGCCCGCGTGCTCCTCGACCCCGCGCGACAGCACGGCGCTGCCGAGCGCCGCGGGCGCGGCCAGCCTGCGGATGTCCGCGATCGCCGAGTGCGAGACATACTCCAGGATCATGATCCCGGAGCTGGGTGCCGGGTCCGTGGCCAGGAACGGCGCCAGCCCGGTGAAGGCGGGCTCGACCAGCGTGCCGAGCCTGGCCGCCGACAAGGCCGCGGTCTGGAACAGGGCCGCCCGGACCGCGTCCAGTGCCAGCCCGACATAGGCCGTGTGGAAGTTCCCGTTGTGCCAGGCGGTCTCCCCCGCCACGTCGATCAGCGGGTTCTCGGCGGCTGCGTTCAGCTCGATAGTGACCGTCTGGCCAGCCCGGCTTACCGCATCGACGACCGGGCCGTGTACCTGCGGAAAAGCCCGGTATCCGTAGGGATCCTGGATGCGTGCGGCGGGCCCGGCATGGTCAGCCAGCAGGCCGCGCATCGCGGCGGCTACCGCCTGCTGACCGGGATGCGGGCGCGCCTCGTGGACCGGTCCGGCGTGCGGCTGCGTGGACGCGTCGACGGCCAGCTGGGAGAACGCGGCAAGGGGCAGTGCCGCTCGCAGCAGCTGATCCAGGTCGTAGCAGGTCAGGGCAGCCTCGCCGAGCGTGGCGGCATTGCTGGACATGAACGAGAGGGCGTCGGCCGGCGCCAGCGCGAATCGCGGGGGCCGCTCGGTGGCGGGCAGCCACTCCCGCTCGCCGAGCAGGCATAGCGCTGTCATCGCCAGGGCGGTCAAGTCCCCGGTACCGATCGCTCCGTAGCGGCGGACCGGCACGGACAGCCCGCTGTTGATGGTCTCCAGGAGCACGTCCAGGACTGCTGGATCCACCCCCGACCCGCCGGCCGCGATCTGGTTCACCCGCGTCACCAGCATGGCCCGGCCGAGCTCAGGCGCGATCAGGTCCCCGGCGCCACCGGCGTGACTACGCACTAGCCGCAAGCCATGACCAGCGACATCGCCGAGCCCGACAGTCACGTCCCGATTGGAGCCGACGCCCGTCGTCCGCCCGTACACGTCGCCCTTGGCACTGACCCGGACGGCGACCTCCGCCGCGGCGCTGGCCCGCTCCCTGCCCCGGCTGCCCAGCGCAACCTGCGCCAGGCCCCGCGCCACCGCCGCGACCTGCCCGCACGTCAGCGATGTCCCGTCGAGAATCACCACAGGACGCCCCATCAAGACCCCATCCATCATGATCACGGTTGTTTGATGGGGCTGGCACACCACCGAACAACCACGATCATGCTCTTCGGCTCCCGGACAGGGTGGGGGCCGCCCCCGCGCCACGCCGGACCGACTGGCTAACCGGGCCCGGGCCATCGCGCGACACCCGTGCAGGCTTGGTCTTTCACGGACCTGCCACGGAGGCGAGCAGCTCGGCGCGGGCCTGATCGACCGCGGCAAGGATCTGGGCCGGCTTCAACTGGACGACAACCGGGGCGCTGCAGGCCTACCGGTTCTTGCCGTGCTGGTGGTCTGGCAGTCGTTCCCGTTCATCGCGGTGACGGTACTGGCCGGGCTGAAAACGGTCCCTGCCGAGCTGCTGGAGGCAGCCAGAGTGGACGGCGCCACCCCGTGGCGGGTGTCCTGGCGGATCTTCCCGCCCAGCTACGGCCTCGGCGGCGCGCTAGCGCTGATCTTCACCCTGATCCTGCTCGTCGTCACCGTCGGCTACGTCCGGGCACCCGTCCGCGAGGGGGCGCTGACATGAGCCTGACCCGGATCAGCCCGAGAGCCGCCAGGCGGGCAGGAACCACGAGCCTTAACGGGTTCGGCCTGCTAGTCGCTCTGGTTACGCTGTTCCCGGTCTTGGCTGGTCCTGGCGCGATGGCGCCGCTTTGTTCGGTCCGCCACCGGGTCCACGCCACCACTGCGGGATACCTCATGCACGGGCTCATCCGGACCTTTCCGTGATCGGTCACCGGCCACCGGGGTGACCATCACCGATGGCCTGGAGGCAGGCGCCCGGAACGCGTTCGGCCCGATCGCGAATCGCGCCACCCTGGCTGCCCGGGCCGGGGTGGATCCGCTGCTCTGCGCCTAGGGGAATGTCTTAGCGGGCAAGAGCGCGATGAACTCCCTGGAGAGCGGTTACCTGCGAGGCTCGCTCAACCGGACGGCCTTCAAGGCAGCGGATGCACGGATTATGGCGCTGCGCGCCACCCGTCACAGACATCCCGTCCGTGCTGTGGACTAGCCAGGATTCACCCTGGCGGGATGAGGCGGGTCCTTGTCACGCCAACCAGGCTGATTAGATGCAGCGTCGGGCAATTTCCCGACATGACCATCGCGGCAGCAAGAGCGATGCTGCGCCGGGGATTCGGCGGAGGTGACCTTGTCTAATAACGCCGGTGAGCCCGAGCCGACTGCCGAAGAGCCAGCGCTCAGCAAGGATGAGCGAGCTGAGCTGGAGCGCCTCCGCGCCGAGACAACCGAGCTCCGCAGCCAGGGCACAGGCGCGGTTCGCCGACGGCGGATCGGCTGGCGGGCCCCGGTCGCCATTGTCCTCATCGTGGTCGGCTGCGTGCTCGCTCCACTGTCGGTGCTAGGCGTCTGGAGCGCCAATCAGGTCTCCGACACCAACCGCTACATAGCCAACATAGAGCCGCTCATCCACAATCCGGCGATACAGAATGCCCTGACCGCCGACGTCACGACCGCGATCACCAGCCACCTGAACGTGGCCGGGTACACCAATCAGGCCGCAGCACTGCTCTCGAGCAAGGGCCTGACCCGCGTCGGCACGCTGCTGAAGAGCTTCGGCCCTTCGATCGCCAGCGCCGTGGACGGATATATTCAAAGCCAGGTGCACAAGATCGTAACAAGCCCGCGGTTCGCCAACACATGGATCCAGGTCAACACCGTTGCCCACCAGCAGCTGGTGAAGGCGCTCTCCGGGCAGGGCAACGTCAGCGTCAGCAACGGGAAGGTCGTCATCGACCTTGCCCCCTTCATCAATATCGTCAAGCAGGACCTGGTCTCGCGCGGGTTCACGCTGGTGAACAGCCTTCCGCCGATCCACCCGACGCTGGCACTGTTCTCGGCCAGGGACCTGACCAAGGCGCAGAGCGGCTATCGGCTGATCAACGATCTCAAGATCGTGCTGCCGATACTGGCGCTGCTGCTGATCGGCCTGGGGGTGTATTTCGCACGAAGCCACCGGCGCGCCCTGGTCGGAGCCGGGCTCGGCTTCGCCGCGTCGATGGCCGTCCTCGCCCTCGGCCTGGCGTACTTCAGGACTATCTACCTGAACAGCGTGCCTCCCGCTGTGCTGCCCAGCGATGCCGCGGCCGCCATGTTCGATACGTTCGTCCGGTTCATCAAGGAAGCGCTCCGCACCCTTCTGGTTGTGGGCCTGGTCGTCGCCGCCGGCGCATTCCTCACCGGCTCGTCGGTGACGGCAGTCGGGACCCGGAGGGCCTTCACATCGGGACTGGGCTGGGTCCGGCACAGCGGCGAGCGCGCGGGTGTGAGCACCGGGCCGGTGGGCCTGTGGACATACGCGCACCGAAAGGGCCTCCGGGTCGGCGCGGTGGCGCTCGCCGCGCTGATATTCGTCTTCTGGGGCCGGCCCACCGGCGCCGTCGTCATTCTGATCGCCGTATTGCTGCTGGTGGTTCTCGGGCTGATCGAGTTGATCGGCAGGCCGCCCGCGCAGCCGCAGACCGCAGGTCATCCTTGATAGCGGCCCAGTCGAACTGGGTAAGGTCCCCGCCACGTTGCCGTTGCGGGTAGGCGCAGTCCAGTGCTCGCGCAGGCGATCGGGCTGGCGCTGCTGTCAGCGCTGTCCCCGACGGCATTACTGATTGCCGCCGTCTACCTCGGCTCCGCAAGGCCCGGGCTGACCAGCATGTTCTACCTGGCCGGCGCGGTGGTCATGAGCTTCGTCATGGGAGTCATCGTTCTCTTGGCGCTGCGCACCGCTGGCCTGAACCATCCGGAGCAGCATACGGCCCGTTATGGCCTTCGGCTTGGTCTGGGCATCGTGCTCTTGGTGGCCGGCCTCTTTGTCGTGGCCCGCAAGCGCCGGGCGCCCGATGCCGCGAGAGGGCAGCATGGGGCCGTGTCCAGGATGGTCGCCGATCCGGCTCCGCTGAGCGCGTTCCTCGTGGGCCTGCTCGTGTTCGCCCCCGGCGTCACGTTCATCGCAGCGCTACAGGTGATCGCGACAGCACAAGCCGGCCCCGACCTCACCGTTTTGGCCGTAATCCTCGTCGTGATTATCAATGTTCTGCTGGTGTGGCTGCCCATCACACTCCACCTGGTTGCCCCCAAGGTGACCGAACGTCGTCTCACGGCCTTTAACGGGTGGCTGCGTGCGAATGGAAGGACGGTGCTCGTCGGGGTGCTGGTAGTGGTCGGAGGGATCATGGTCTTCGACGGCATCTACGGACTCGTCACCGGAGGATGAGTCCGGCGCCCTCCGCGGGCCGCCCAGCTCCTGGTGCCCGGCATCACCCATGCGGGATGAGTTCCGGGCTCAGGCAGAGGCGATACTAGGTACCGTGGATCCGCGCGACCGGCTGCGGTCGGTAGGCAAGCGAATGACCGACCCGGTGGAGCCGCTCGCCCAGCGGGTCGCGGAGCGCGCACTCGATCTCCTCGTCAGCGCACTGGACGTCAATGCACTCGTGGCGCGAGTCGATCTGAACGTAGTACTCGGTCACCTCGACATCGACGAAGTCCTGAAGAAGCTGGACGTGAACGCGCTGCTCGACCGGGTAGACGTGAACGCGCTGCTCGACCGGGTGGACCTGAATCCGCTGCTCGACCGGGTAGACGTGAACGCGCTGCTCGACCGGGTAGACGTGAATCCGCTGCTCGACCGGGCGGACGTCGACGACGTGATGCGACGCGTCGATGTGGGCGCCGTGCTCGACCGCGTCGATGTCAACGATCTTGTGGGGCGTATCGACATGGACGTGCTTGTCGAGGAGACGGATCTTGGCGCGGTCATTGCCAGGTCGTCGGGCGGGGCGGCGAGCGAGGCACTGGATGCGGCGCGCAGCCAGGCTGTCGGGCTTGATCAGTTCATCGACCGCTGGGTGGGACGCCTGCTCCGGCGCAAGCATCCTGGACCGCCGGCGCCAGCCGCCCGGCTAGATGCCCAGGCGCAGTCATGAGCGCCCGAACGCAGGCCGCTGGCTGGGTGAGTGCGCAGGGGCACTACGCGGGCTCGGTATCGCGGTTCCTGGCGTTCGTCATCGACCTCGTGGTCAGCGCTGGCCTGTTTGCCCTCGGTCTGGCGGCCACTTCTCTTGTTGTGCAGGTCGTAACCGGCCATTCGGTCAGCTGGAACCGGACAAATATCGTCGTCGCCATCATTTTCGCTGCCTGGGAGTTCTTTTACTTCGGTTACTCGTGGGCGGCGAGCGGCAGGAGCTTCGGCATGGCCGTGCTCGGCGTCCGCGTCGTCCGGACAGATGGCACGGCCCTCGAGCCGCGGCAGGGTATCGTGCGGGCGCTTGTGTTCCCGCTCAGCTTTCTCTTCTTCGGCCTAGGGTTCCTCAGCATCCTGGTGCAGCGCGAGCATCGCGCCCTGCACGATCTCATCGCCGGAACCGCGGTCATTTATGCCTGGGACGCGCGAGCTGCCCGGCTCCGGTTCCTCGCCCGCGAGGCCGAAGTCGGAGCAGGTAGCAGCTCGCGGCGCCAGGCCGGGAGCCAAGATGGCGGCGATGACCGCACCCCGGCCGGCCCGGCGCCGCTTAGCTCAAACGCTCTCGCGGGGGCCGGGTCCCGCGATGAGCGCCCAGATGATGAAGACGTCCAGCACAATAATGATGATAGACCAGAAGGGGTAATACGGGATAAATAGGAAGTTGGCTACGCCACTGAGAATCGCGAGGACGATCCCCACGGCCCTGGCCCAGGTCTGGCCGAGGAACAGGCAGATGGCGGCAGCGAGCACCACGATGCCGAGTATGAGGTGGATCCAGCCCCACGTCGATACATTGATCTTGAAGGCGTAGTTCGGCGTGACGACATAGAAATGCTTCTTGACGACCGCGGCGAGGCCCTCGAAGAAGCTCCAAATGCCCGCCAGTAGCATCAATGTCGCGGCGAGGTAGGTGAACCCGGTCGCGGCAGCGCTGTGCCGACCGGTGCTCTCGTATGTTCCGCTCATGAACCGGCTCCGTTTCGTCGGCCGCGTTAAGCAGCATGCCCGTCCATTTCCTGGCGCTAATGCGGCTGCCAATTCGGCGGTGGCATCCCAATGGGGACGCTACAAAGCCTTCCTGGCGGGTGGCATCCCCCGGCACGGGTGAGGCCACCCGCTCCGCAGGGCTTCCTCCGCGAGGAGCGATCCGCGTCTTGACACCATCCGCAGCGGGTGAAGCAGCGCACACCCGCAGCCGGGATCGTTTAATCGGTGATGCAGTTGCCGTCAGCAACCGTATTGCTATCCCGACCGAGAGGATTCTGATCATGAACGTGCCAGCCAGGGCCAACATCGACGAAGCTACGAGGACCGCGCTGGCCGAGCTGGCCCTCGGCGACCCAGAGCTGCTCGGCGAGGGCCTGGAGATGCGGGCCGAGATGCAGCGGAGGAGCGGCCTGGATTCGCGCAGCTTCGCCCTCGTCAAGATCGCCGCCCTCATCGCACTCGACGCCCCTCCGGCCTCATACCTCTGGCAGGTGGGCAACGCGCTGGATGCCGGCGCCACGCCAGAAGATCTCATCGGCGTCCTGCGCGCCATCGCGCCGCAGGTCGGCGGCCCGAAGACAGTAGCGGCTGCGCCAGAGCTCATGGTTGCCCTCGGCCTGGCCCTGCCGGAAGGCGTGTAGGGCCGGGCGAGCGGCTCAGCCAATTTAGGAGGCAGTGATGTTCATGCGTAGACGTCCGTTGATGCGTGCAGCTGTAGTGGGCGGTGGCGCCTACGCGGCAGGTCGCCACATGGCGACGAAATCGGCGGGGCAGGCGCAGCAAGAGGACGAGCAGGACGAGCGCATCAGCCAGCTCGAGCAGCAGCAGGCGCCGCCCGCGCCTGACCAGCAGGCGCCTGCCGCGGCAGCGACGTCGCCGATGCTCGATCAGCTGAATCAGCTCGCCACCTTGCATCAGCAAGGCGTCCTGACCGACGACGAATTCACGGCCGCCAAGGCCAAGCTGCTCGGCACCTGACCCCCTTCGCGGACCGCGGAAAAGTGCGCGCCCGACGATCAGCGGTGCGCCGGTTCCGTCGTGCGATGAGGTCCCCTCAGGCCGGCCGCGAGGATATCGATGCTCAATGCCAGGATCCACGCCGGGAACAGCAACTCCAGCCAGGGTGAGATACCGACGCCGACCAGGAGCACGAGGGCGCTCACGAGCCCGGCGACGGTGAGCCATCTGGAGACGATCTCGGTGCGGCGCGCGATGGTCACGGTGGTGAGCGTGAACACCGCCGCCATCCGCATCGCGTAGATGTTCAGCAGGATCCCGGTGACGCTGCGGCCCAGCGCCAGGGTGTCCGCGCCGGGCGTGCCGGACGATGATGCATCCGCGATGATGCCGCCGGCGATCGCCGCGCTCACGAACAACATGGCGACGAATAGCAGGCCGCTGCCCAGGAACACCGTCGCGAAGAAGCGATCTTCACGCTCGCCGATCCGGTCCCTGAGCACCCCGATGAACCACAGGAACGCGATTCCGGCGAACGGCACGAGGTTCAACGCGATCGCTACCGCTGCTCTGCTCCGCGAATCGGTCAGCCACGAGCCTGGGACGGCTGGATGCGCCGGGACGGACACTCTGAGCAGCACGAGCGCAGCGACCAGGAGCACGGAAAAGATGATCCCGGCGACCGCTGCCGCACGGGGCGTTCGCAGCGGGCTCCCGGCCCGCAACGGGCCTATCGGCGCTTCGGTCATCGGGCTGCCCTTCCGCGGGTGGTCGTCGGCGGCATCATTTCACTTCGGTGTGGTAAGGGCCGCTGCCTCAGATCGTAATCATCCGGGGCGGGTGAGGACATGTCGTACCGTGCGCATTGAGCATCGGTAAGAGCGGGCAGCCCTGGGCATGTTCGGTCCGGCCGACCACCGGAGAGCCGAAACCCCTAAAGAAACAGATTAGGAGCGCTGATGGCACCCGGCGAATATGACGCGCAGCCGTCCTCCTCTTCGGCGCTTGGGGCATCGTGGCAGGTGACGCTGATCCTCGGCGTCCTGACCTTGATCCTCGGGCTCGTCGTGAGCTTCCACCCGACGGCCTCACTGAATGTGGTCGCGGTCCTGCTCGGCATTCTCATGATCCTCTCGGGGATCTTCCACCTGATCCGGGTATTCGACCCGCAGGAGATGCACCGGGTCTGGCTCGGCATCACCGGCTTCATGTTCATCGTCGTCGGTGTCGTCCTGATCCGCCATCTGCACCTCAGCAGGGCGCTCATCGGCCTGATCATTGGCATCACCTGGATAGTTCAGGGGCTGGCAGCGCTCATCGGCGGCATCTCAGGAGACGTCCGCGAAGGCAGGGCCTGGTGGATCACCTTCGGCCTGGTGAGCCTCATCGCGGGGATCGTGGTCGCAGTCACGCCCGCCTCCTCCCTGACGTTCCTCGCGGTCCTGCTCGGCATCTGGTTCGTCGTCATGGCCATCTTCGAGATCATCGGAGCGCTCATGCTCCGGCGCGAGCTTCGGGTCACGGTGATGTCACTCAGCTGACCGCTCATCCTTGACGGGTGATGCCCGGCTGAATGAGCGCTGCCAGCATCGTTAAGCGGGTCCCTGGGGCTGAAGACGACAGCACTTTCCCGGGCTGCCGCCTCCGTGGGGAGACCCGTTCATATGCCGGCCGGGGCGCGAGGAGCAGTGAAATGAGCGAGCCGTTCAAGGGCACGATCAACGTTGACATCCGCGATTCGGAGCCGGACTGGGAACCGTTCGAGCCGCCCAAGGCGCCCGATGGCGCACCCAGTGTCGTCTACATCGTGCTTGATGACGTGGGCTTCTCGGCCATGAGCTGCTACGGGGGCCCGATCGAGACGCCGAACATCGAGCGGATCGCAGCCGACGGGATCCGCTACACGCAATGGCACACCACGGCGCTCTGCTCGCCGACCCGCTCCTGTCTGCTGACCGGACGCAACCACACGCGCAACTCGATGGCCTGCATCACCGAGGCAGCCGTCGGCTTCCCGAACGCCAGCGGGACCATCCCGGCGGAAAACGGCATGATCTCCGAGATCCTCGGCGAGCGCGGCTGGAACACCTACATGGTGGGCAAGTGGCACCTGTGCCCGACCGTCGAGATGAACCTTGCCGCCACGCGGCGGAACTGGCCCTCTGGCCGCGGGTTCGAGCGCTTCTACGGGTTCCTGGGCGCTGAGACGAATCAGTGGTACCCGGACCTGGTGTACGACAATCACCCGGTGGACCAGCCTAAGCTGCCGGCCGAGGGTTACCACCTCACCGACGACATCACCGACAAGGCGATGGAGTTCGTCAAGGACGCCAAGACGGTCGCGCCGGACAAGCCGTTCTTCCTGTACTACGCACCCGGTGCCTGCCACGCGCCGCACCATGTCGCCAAGGAATGGTCAGACAAGTTCAAGGGCCACTTCGACATGGGGTACGAGGCGATCCGCGAGCAGACGCTGGCCCGGCAAAAGCAGCTGGGCATCGTCCCGGCCGATACCGAGCTGCCGCCGGTCAACCCGCTCGGCACCGAGACCCGCACGGGGCCCGAGGGCCAGCCATTCCCGCCACTGGACGTCACCCGGCCATGGGATTCGCTGTCCGCAGACGAGAAGCGGCTGTTCGCGCGGATGGCCGAGGTCTACGCGGGGTTCCTGGCGCACGCCGACCACCACATCGGCCGACTGCTCGACTACCTGGAGGAGTCCGGGCAGCGGGAGAACACGCTGGTGATCCTGGTGTCCGATAACGGGGCCAGCGGCGAAGGCGGCCCCGACGGCTCCGTCAACGAGATGTTGTTCGCGAACGGCATCCCGGACAATATCCAGTCGAACCTCGCGATGATCGACGAGCTCGGCGGGACGAAGACCTACAACCACTACCCGAACGGGTGGGCGATGGCCTTCAACACGCCGTTCAAGATGTGGAAGCGGTACGAGTTCAATGGTGGCACCGCTGACCCGTGCATCATCTCCTGGCCGTCGGTCACAGCCGGCAAAGGCGAGATACGCCACCAGTACCACCACGCGATCGATATCGTGCCCACCATCCTGGATTTCCTCGGCGTCGAGGCCCCGGCCGCGATCAAGGGCCACGTGCAGAGCCGCTTCGACGGGGTGAGCATGCGCTCGAGTGTCGAGAACGCGTCGGCGCCGCCGGCCCGCAAGACGCAGTTCTACTCCATGCTCGGCTCCCGCGGGATTTGGCACGACGGCTGGAAGGCTGTCACCACCCATCCCACGCTCAGCGGCTGGAGCAACTTCAACGACGACACCTGGGAGCTGTACCACACCGACACCGACCGCGCCGAGGTGCACGATCTGGCGGCGGAGCACCCGGAGAAGGTGCGCGAGCTGGTCAACCTATGGTTCGCCGAGGCCGGCCAGAACGGCACCTTCCCGCTGGATGACCGGTCCGCGCTGGAAATCATCACGACGCCGAGGCCGCAGCTGGCCTCCCCCCGCGACCGGTACGCCTACTTCCCCGATACCGCGGAGGTGCCCGAGGCGCAGGCGGTGAACGTCCGCAACCGGTCCTTCACGATCGGGGCGCTGGTGAACATACCCGCCCCCGGCGCCCGCGGCGTGCTGTTCGCGCACGGGTCGCGGTTCGGCGGGCACGCCCTGTACGTGAAGGACAACCGGCTGCACTACGTCAACAACTTCGTCGGCATGATGGAGCAGGCGATCGTCGGCACCCAGGACGTCCCGACTGGGGAGAACCTGATCCTTTCCGCATCGTTCGACAAGGACGGGGAGGACCCGCCACACGTGTCCACCGGGATCTTGTCCCTGTACCACGGGGACAAGAAGGTCGGCGAGGGCCGGATCAAGACCCAGCCCGGGATGTTCTCGCTCGCGGGCGAGGGCCTGTGCGTCGGCCGTGACAGCGGCGAGCCGGTGACGGGCGACTACCCAGGTGAGCACCCGCATGTGTTCACCGGCGGCACGATCAAGCGGGTCGCGGTCGACGTCAGCGGCGATCCCTATGTGGACATGGAGCGCGAGGCCCAGGCCATGCTGGCGCGGGAATAAGGAGTCGGCGATCACCGAGCTGCTTTCATCCTGGCGCCCGGGTCCGCAAGAGCGGCGATCCTGGACTTCGTCAGGCTGGTCACGGAGCCTGGCCCGTCGTTCGTTCCGGCTTCGGAGCGCATCGCGGCCTTCGACAACGACGGCACCCCTGTGGTGCGAGAAGCCGATGTATCCGCAGGCCGACTTTCTGCTGCGGCGCCGGTAGCAGATGGTTCAGGCCAATCCTGCCCAAGGCGAGCAGCAGCCGTGGAAGGCCGTGATCGAGGATTACCACGCCTGGCTCGCAGTGGTCCTGGATCACGTGCCGAGCTGACCGACGGCGTGACGCAAGCCTAAAAGGAGATCACCACCGACGCATTCGAGAACGAAGTAGGGGCTTTCTTCGATGCCGCGCGCCACCCGGTGCTCGGTGTTCCCTATACGAAGACTGCTTACCGCCCGATGCGTGAGCTGATCGCGCTGCTTGAGGCCAGTGACATCCGGGTGTACATCTGCTCGGCCGGCGGCCGCAACTTCGTCCGGGTGGTGTCGCAGGAGATGTACGGCATCCCACGGGAGCGGGTGATCGGCTCGGGCACGACGCTCTAGCACCGCCAGGGCGACGTGTACCGGACGAGGGGTGTCAAGCAGCCGATCGATGAAGGCCCGGGCAAGCCCATGCACATGTGGGCCCGCACGGGACGCAAGCCACTGCTGGCAGGCGGAAGCGCCGACGGCGACATCGCGATGCTGGAGGCGGCCCGAATCGCGCTGCTGATCTGCCACGACGACGCCGAGCGAGAGTTCGACTACCAGGCAGGCGCGCAGCAGGCACTCACCGAAGCGGACGAGCGAGGCAGGACAGTCGTGAGCATGAACAACGATCTCACCGAGGTGTTCTGACCGGGATACTGGCCTGCGCGCACATGCTCGCGCGATTTTGCCGTTAAGGCGCCTGCTGGTCTGACGCCCGAAGCGCGCGAAGCGACGCCTCGAAGGAGATCAGGCGTTCCCGGGCCACCTCGGCCTGTTGCGCGCCAGCGCCTCCAGGAGCCCGCTCGGCGTCCATGGCGGAGCGGGCCGCCTGCAGCGACGCGAGTGCATCAGCGACCTTAGCGCGGCCTTCATCATCTGGGGCTGCCTCACGCAGCGCGTAGAGCGTCTGCGCGAGGTCATCCGCGCGGCGCTGGATGTCGGACCAGCGGGCGCCTGCATCATCGGCCGCCAGCGCTCCCGGTGTCTCAGCGACGCTCATCGCGTCATGAAGAGCTGAGCCCTTCGCGTACGCGTCGATGACTCTTGACCGCCAGCCGGCCGCGGCCGCGGAGCGGCGGCCTCGCGCGCGGACGATCAGCATGATCAGGCCGATCAGGACAATGGCGCCCAGGAGGATCCATAGCCAGATGAGGCCGGTACTCGACCCGCTGGCTGCTGCCGCCGGGCTGCTCGCCGGCGCGGTCCGGGTCGGCGTCGCGGCGCTCGGTGTAACTGATGCAGGGGCAGTTCGGCTTGGCGATGCGCTGCTGGCGGGCGCCGACGTGGCGCTGTGGGTAGGCGACGGGCTGGCGCTGTGGCTGGGCGCGACACTGGCACTGCGGGTGGGCGAGAGGCCGGCGATCGCGCTCTTGGCGGTGCTGCCACATCCCGCCGCCATACATCCGGCAACAAGAATCGCTGCCGGAAGGGCAAGGCTCTTAGTCAAGCGCCGCATGCCTGATCCTTCCGCGCCGTTATAACAGGCCGCCTGGCCACCGCATCGCACTAATGATCCGGCCGGCCGGACTACCGCGCCTCACCCGCTATGGGGGACCCGGCGCCCCCCGGCCCGCCGCGCAAGGGAGCGCAGTGCCGTTGCTGAGGGCACTAGCGGATCATCGGGCCCGCGCCAGTGAGAGCGTCACGGATCGCCCTCGAGGGGGTCTTCATCGGCTTCACCGGTAAAGGACACTGCGACCTTCTGCTCGGGCCTGCGCACTTCCATTTGCGCCAGCCGCGTCAGCACTAGCCGGTCGGCCTTGGTCAGCGGCGGCTGGGTGACCGAACGGGGCCACAGCCGGTAGCGGAGCACCACGTTGATCTCGGCCGCCCACAACGTCAGCTGTGCGCCCAGGTAGATCCAGGACAGCAGGGTGATGACGACCGCGAAGACGCCGTAGGTGGGACTGGCATGCCGCAGCCCGCGGGCTACATACCAGGTCCCGATGCACTGCAGGGTCTCCCAGAACGCCGAGGCGATGATCGCGCCGACCGCCACCTCGCGGGCCCGCAGCGGCTCCGCGGTGAGCACCATGAAGGCGAGCAGGAAGAGCCCGAGGTTCACCAGGAAAGAGGCCGCGATGGCGAGCACCGGGGCGCCCGCCCCCCGGTGCTCGACCGCGGTGCCGAACGCGGTCAGCGCGGTGGAGGAGAGAACGGCCAGTCCGAGCAGGCCTATCACCCCGAAGGTGCGGAGGTATCGGGTCGGAAAGCTGGGCCAGTGGACATATGGGATGTTCCAGACGGTGTTCATCGCGTTCTGCGCCGCGAAGCCGACGCCGAGACTGCCATATATGGTGCCCGCGATGCCGATGACCAGCGCCGTCGTGCTCCCCTCGAGCGGATGCACCTCCGAGCGCAGCTGATCCCCGATCACCGGGAAGCTCCCGAGCGCCGAGTCGATCAGCTGCTCGCGCAGCGCCGGGTGGCCGGACAGCGTGAAGCCGAGGACGGTCGCCAGCAGCAGCAGCAGTGGGAAGAGCGCGAACAGGCCGTAATAGGCCATCAGGGCCGCCTTGCCGCCGGCCTGGTCGTTGCCGAACTTCTGCATCACCGCCCACGGGAAGGCGATGACGGCGTGGCGCTGCTGGAACCGGTCGGCGCGGCGAACCTGCCGCTCGAGCCAGCCAACGCGCTGCATGCTCGCCCCTTTCCCGTCGTCGCCGGTGGTCATACGTACTCGCGGCGCCGCAGCGACGAAGAGGCACAACGGAAGTCCCTGACGCAGGCGCCATCAGCTGAAAGCACAATCGTCTCGGACCCGAGCGTGCCGTGGGCGATACCGGCCCGGCGCAGCCGGAGCACCGTCCGCATTAGCTCGTCGAGAGTCCCGTCCGGAATAGCTGCCGGGTCGGCTTCCCCGAGCGCCGGGCCGCCGGGCAGCCTGCTGACGATCGCCGCGTCCTTGCTTGGCCCAAACCGGCCGACGGCAAGCACCTCTGGCACCAGCACGCCCGCCCGCGCGGCCATGAAGGTCAGGTACGCCTCGTGCTCGACCTGCTGGATGCGGTCAAGGATGAGGGTGGGCCCGGAATCCCGGTAGAAGCAGAAGCGCCAGAGCTTGGCCAGCACGCGGGCATCGGCGGCGTCGCGGCCATATACGGACAGCTCTATCCGGTTGCCGTCGCAGTCGTGACCGATGAACCTTTCCACCCCCCAGGCCTGGTGCGGGGCACGCGCGATGTCCTCGACGTCGACATGCAGGTCGGCGATCCCGGTCGCCACCTCCGGTGCTGATGGCAGGCCCAGCGGTGACCCGGCGGCCAGGTGGAGTAGGGCGGCGATTCCCCACCCGAGAACAAGGCTCGAGACGGCGTTGACAGGAAGCGCTGAGCCGTCGACAACGGCGGCGATCGCCGCCGTGGCTACCAGAACGGACACCAGGCGGTGAAAGGGGCGGCTCAGGTAGGGCCGTGCGGTGACCGCCACCGCGATAGTCACGGCTAGCTGGGTGACCGGATAACTGGTGTCCACGCCGGCCAGCGCGCCGGTAGCGGGCCGGCCGGCGGCGGGCCCGAGCACCGCGCCCAGCAGGACGCATGCGATCCAGGTCGTGGCGGCGGCTACGGCGATCCGGCGAACCGCCGCCAGCCGCGGCACCAGCAGGGCGACGGCAGCCAGGCAGGCGATGACCCCAGCGGAGCCAAGCCAGAACCCGGCAGTGACCAGCCACCGGATCGCTGTCGGGGGCGGATGCAAGAAATGGACGATGCCCAGTTCCACGGCCGAGTTAGCCCGGATGACCGGGATGGACGCGGCCACCCCCGCCGCGGCGAACCCGAACCGGAAGGCGTCCGATGCACGCCGGCGGGTAGTTCCCCCGCCGCGCGGCCCGAGGACAACGGCACGCAGCCGCTCCGCCGTCCGCAGCCCCGCACTGGCCGCGCTCACCCGCGGAGCGGCACTGGCTTCGCTCATCCGCGGGCCGGCGCCGTCCGCGCCCGGCCTGGCAGGTGTGGCCATGGGATCTCCTCGCCCATTCCTCGCCCGGCCAGGGCACAAGAGCGGCCCGCAGCGGGCGCCCCCGGCGGTCGGTGCCCTACCCGGTGGCTGGCGGGCCGCCACGACTGATGCATCGGAAGCCGAGGTGGCAGGTGGCACTGTCGACGGTCTCGCCCTGGCGGGCGGCTGGCCGGTAGCGCAGGCAGTAGCTAGGCGCGCACAGGTGCGAGCCGCCCTTGATGACCTTGCGCGGCAGGTGCGCGCCCGGCTCGCCGGCGATCCTGCTGCGCTCCGGCGTGCTCACCCGCGGGTTACGGGGCGCGCAGCAAGCGCTGGCGGCCTCAGCCGGATGACGCGGAGTGAAGTAGTCGCACGTCCATTCCCAGACGTTGCCGGTCATCTCGTAGAGCCCGTAGCCATTGGCGGGGAACGAGCCCACCGGGGAGGTGCCCTCGTATCCGTCAGTGAGCAGGTTCTGCCAGGGGAATTCTCCCTGCCAGGTGTTGGCCATCAACTGGCCGCCTGGTGCGAACTCATCGCCCCAGGCGTACACGGCACCATCGAGGCCGCCGCGTGCCGCGTATTCCCACTCGGCCTCCGTGGGCAGTTCCTTACCCGCCCAGGCGGCGTAGGCTTCAGCATCCTCGGCGGCGACATGGGTCACCGGATGCCGTCCGCGGCTGCGGACGTCGCTGCCCGGTCCCTCGGGGCGCCGCCAGCAGGCGGCCGGGACGTATTCCCACCAGTTGCGGTAGTCGCGCAGGTCGACCGGGCCAGGCGTGCGCTGGAACACCAGTGATCCCGGCACCAGCAGCGCCGGGTCGGCATCGGGGTAGTCGGCCGCGGCCAGCGGCCGCTCAGCGACGGTCACGTACCCGGTCGCCGTCACGAAGCGGCGGAATTCCGTCACCGTCACCGGGTGGCGGTCCATCCAGAAGCCATCCACGGTGACCCGGTGGACCGGGCGCTCCTCCGGATAGAAATCGGCCGAGCCCATACCGAACGTACCGCCCGGAATCCACGTCATGGTCCTGAGCTGATCCTTCGCCCTGTTCCTTGCCGCATTCCTCGCCGGCCGGGGTCCATGGCTTATCGCGGCGGCCGGTGATGAAGAACTCGTCATTGACATGCCGTGCATGCTCCTGATTCTCGCGACCTGCAACGAGGTTAAAGGCGCCCGCACGGGCCGACACCACCCCTCACGGATGAGGCCCGAAGGGACGCGATTGGAGATTCTTTGAGATGCATCGGCCGACAACTCCCCGTTAGTCCGGCGTGGTGCAGCCGGATGGAGCAAACGGATGATGCGCGTGATCCGCTCGCCTGTAGCCGCGGTCCGTCGGTGGCTGCGCTCGGTCCGGCCCGAGGCATCCCACCTGCGGGCGGACATCGTGGCCGGCCTGCCGGGCGCGATTAGCAGCGTGCCCGACGGGATGGCGGCCGCGGTCTTGGCCGGCGTCAACCCGGTGCAGGGGCTGTATGCGAGCTTCGCGGGGCCTATCGTCGGCGGGCTCAGCTCGAATACCCGGATGATGGTGATCACGACGACATCCGCAGCCGCACTGGCCGCGGGCTCGGCGCTGCAGAATGTGGCCCCCGCCCAGCGGCCAGAGGCAGTACCGCTGCTAGTGATCCTGGTCGGCGTGGTGCTGGTCGCCGCCGGGATCATTCGGCTCGGCCGGTATACGCGGTTCGTCTCCTACTCGGTCATGATCGGCTTCCTCACCGGGATCTCGGTCAACATCGTGTGCGGTCAGATCGCCGATCTGACCGGCGCGAAGGCGCATGGCGCTTTCCCCCTGGCCAAGGCCGTCAGCGTGCTCGTCCATCCGGACCGCATCGAGCTGGCGTCGCTGCTCGCCGGGCTGAGCGCGCTGGCGATCCTGGTGGTGCTGGCACGGACTCGCCTCGCGGTTGTCAGCGCGCTGATCGCCCTGCTGATTCCTACCTTGGTAGTCGTGCTGGCTGGCGCGCAGAGCGTGGCCAGGGTAGGGGACCAAGGGGACATCCCGCGGGGCATCCCGCTGCCCCATCTCCCAGACTTCAGGCTACTGTCGTTCAGCCTGGTCACGGGCGCACTCGCGATCGCGGCCATCGTCTTGGTCCAGGGCGCAGGGGTCGCCGAAGCCGCGCCAAACCCCGCCGATGCCCAGCCGAATCCCAACCAGGACATCATCGCGCAAGGGGCAGGCAACATTGCCGCGGGTTTCTTCCGCGGCATCGCGGTGGGCGGCTCTGTGGGGCAGACCGCGCTGAATGTGACCGTCGGCGGCCGGACCCGGTGGGCAGCGATCTGGTCCGGCATATGGATGCTGGTGATCCTCGCCATCTTCTCCGGGCTGGTCGCGAAGATCGCGGTTCCGACTCTTGGCGCCATACTCATCTTCGCGGCCATCGGCTCGCTGCGTCTGGGGGAGGTCGCCACCATTCTGCGCACCGGGCACACCTCGCAAGTCGTGGTGATTGCCACCTTCGGCGTCACGTTGTTCCTGCCAGTCGCAGCGGCGGTCGGCATCGGGGTGGCCCTGTCGTTGCTGCTGCAGCTGAACCAGGAAGCCATGGATCTCGCCGTGGTCGAGCTCATTCCACGTGACGACGGGCGTTTCGAGGAACGTCCGGCGCCGCCCGCCCTGACCAGCAATCACGTGACAGTCCTTGATGTGTACGGCAGCCTGCTTTACGCGGGCGCCCGCACCCTGCAGGCTCACCTGCCCGACCCAGGCGACGCGCGCTCGCCCGTCGTCGTGCTGCGGCTGCGCCGCCGCACCTCCCTAGGGGCGACATTCGTGAAGGTGGTCGCGGACTACGCGGACCGGCTTGCCGACTCCGGCGGTCGGCTCTACCTCAGCGGCCTTGAGCCCGGCCTCGTCGAACGGCTCCGCCGTACCGGGCACGTAGACGGACCGGTGCGCGCTTTCGAAGCAACGCCGGTGGTGGGCGAGTCGACCCAGGCGGCCTACTTGGACGCCGAGGCATGGCTGGTCAAGACGCACGGCGGATGAGCCTTCGCTCGGGTAGCGGGGGTATCCCCGGATCATCTGCGCTGCCTTCCGCCGGAGCAAGCCGCCGCCCGTAGCGGCGGGCCAGCGGATCAGCGGTCGCGCCGTGCACAATCACGCTGATCAGTACGGTGAAGGCGATGACCGCGACCGCGGGCCCGGCAACACGCTGGCCCAGCTCCTCAAGCGCCAGCAACGCAAAGACCACCGACGCCAGGCCGCGAGGACCGGACCAGCCCACGAATGCCGTCGCCGCGCGGCCGAACCGTGCGCCGGCTAGCGCGGCCGCCACCGGCGCCATCCGGATCACGGTGAGGCTGAGTACGGCGTACACCACCGTCTGCCAGGTCACGCTTTCCAGCGCCGGAACGACCGCGACAACACCGAACGCCAGCCAGACCAGCAGCGACACCAGGGCACCCGTCTCCTCGACGAACGGCGATAAAGCCATTGCCGTGCAGCGCCACCGAGCTGGCATAGGCGCAGAACGCCAGCCCCAGGATCGCCGAGCCCGCGAAATCGCCCTCGGCCCACCCACGGCGGCGCGCCACCTTCACCAGGAAGCCTCCCGCGCCGCCGACAGCCACGCCGATAAGCACGCCAAGCGCCAGCTCGGCGACGGCTCTGCCCGGGCCAGTGCCGGCACCGTGCCCGGCGGTTGCCGCTCCCGCCACGGCGACCAGCACGACCGGCGTGGCGATCCCGTCGTTGAGCCCGGTCTCGACGTTGATCAGCCGCCTGATGCGCGCGGGAACCGCCGGGTTGACCATGACGCCTGCGCCGAGGGCAGCGTCCGTCGGCGCGAGCGCCGCACCCACCAGCAGGGCGAGCCAGATGTTCATGCCCTTGAATAGCGTCAGCGCCAGCACGGTCCCCAGGCCGATGGTCAGCGGCAGCCCGATCCCGAGCAGTCAGACGCACAATCCCATGTCCGCGCGCAAGTCCCGCAATCCGACCCGGGACGCGTCCGAGAACAGGACGAGCACCAGCGTGACCTCTGCGAGCGTCTTGACCAGCTCATGGGACGGCGCAAACCCCAGGGGCGCCAGCGGACCGTGCGCCAGGAGCACACCGGCGAGGACGAACGTGATCGGAGCGGTGACGTCGAAGCGCTCCAGCCGCGCCGACAGCATTCCCCAGGCGAATATCAGCGCCGCCACGATCGCCAGGTCGGAGGCGCTCACCACCTCACCGGCTGACGGCAATGCTCGCTAGCCGGTGCCTGACCAGGCTCGCGCTGAGCCGTTACCTGCGGCGTGACACTCGCCGGGCGGTGCGCCGTCCAGTACGCCTGGCTACTCTGCGTCCTCCGAACATTTTGTGCCCTCCCGATAGTGGCAATGGCAGGCCGAAGCAGTCAGCTTGCCGCAGCCGCCGTTTCCAAGTCGTGCAGTTCCTGTGCTTCCTCGGCCGATACTAGCCCGATCTCCACGAGGTCGAGCGGGCTGATGAAGCCGTCGCTGATGCGGAAGC
>ODAK010000497.1_pt1 | contig 45344 bp, 40 predicted proteins | sample 1539591 | NCBI WGS metagenome assembly ODAK01 (sample SAMEA3539303, study PRJEB22396) | soil metagenome | biome: tundra; feature: field; material: soil | place: USA | collected 2010-05 | depth 0.15 m
ACGAGATGCTGCGCAGCCATCCGCAGATCTTCATGCCGGATCTCAAGGAGCCGCGGTTCTTCGCCAGCGACCTTCCGTCTCCCTTCAACGAGCGCCCGAACGGCGAGCCGCCGAAGACGTTCGAGGACTACCTCGCGCTGTTCGCTCCCGCCACCGCCGAGCAGCGGGTGGGGGAGGCCTCGACCGCATACATCTGGTCGGATACCGCGGCGGGGCTGCTCGCCCGGGCGCAGCCGGATGCGCGCATCATCGTGATCCTGCGCGAGCCCGCGAGCTTCATACGCTCGATGCACCTGCAGCTGCTGCAGATCCGCGTGGAGAGGGAGCGGAGCCTGCGCAAGGCCATCGCCATGGAGGACGCCCGGCGCGAGGGACGCAACCTCCCGGCGGTGGTCTCGAACTGGCCGAAGGTGCTCATCTACACCGATCGCGTCCGCTACGTCGAGCAGTTGCGCCGCTTTCACGAGCGCTTCGCGCCGGAGCAGGTGCTGGTGCTGATCTACGACGACTTCCGCAGCGACAACGAGGCGACGGTGCGCGCGGTCCTGCGCTTCCTCGACGTGGACGACACGGTTCCGGTCGCGGCCAGCGAGGCCAACCCGACCGTCCGCCTGCGATCGGTTCGCCTCGACGAGACGGTCCGCGCGCTGTCGGTCGGACGAGGACCCCTCAACCGCACCGTCAGGAGCACAGTCAAGGCGCTGACACCCCGCCGGCTGCGTCGCAGGGCGCAGCGGGCCGTGCGCAGTCACGTCGTCTTCGGCTCCCCACAGCCGCCCGACGAGGAGCTCGACGCCGAGTTGCGCCGACGCTTCAGGGGCGAGGTGGTGGCGCTGAGCGAGTATCTCGGCCGCGACCTCGTGAGCCTGTGGGGATATGACAGCCTCGACTGAGCACTCCGCGCCTCCCGGGCGCCCCGCGGATGCCCACACCCGGAAGTCCGGGCCGGTGCCCGACGAGGACCTCTCGCAGCGGCTCCTCGCAGCGGCGAAGCAGCGGCGGATCCCAGACTTCTACATCGTCGGGCACCCCAAGAGCGGCACGACCGCACTGCACGAGATGCTGCGCAGCCATCCGCAGATCTTCATGCCGGATCTCAAGGAGCCGCGGTTCTTCGCGACCGACCTGCGCGGGCGCCTTCAGAGCCAGGCGGGCCCCGGTCCACGAGCGCAGCTCCCGGAGACGCCCGAGGAGTATCTCGACCTCTTCGACGGCGCCGCGCCCGAGCAGAGGGTCGGAGAGGCCTCTCCCTCCTATCTGCGCTCCGCCAACGCGGCCTCCCTGATCGCGCAGGCGCAGCCCGGCGCACGGATCATCGCGATCCTGCGTGAGCCCGCGAGCTTCCTGCGCTCGCTGCACCTCGAACTGGTCCAGAACCACGTCGAGCGCGAGCAGGATCTGCGCAGGGCGCTCGCCAAGGAGAGCCTCCCTCGGGTCCCGGCCGCCGGCGAGGGCGCCTCGGCGCCACAGCTGCCGCGCTACTCCGACCGGGTGCGCTACGTCGAGCAGCTGCGCCGCTATCACGCGGTCTTCCCGGCGGAGCAGATGCTCGTTCTCATCTATGACGATTTCCGCCGTGACAACGAGGCGACCGTCCGCAGGGTTCTGCGCTTCCTGGACGTCGAGGACGCACTCCCGCTCACGACGGTCGAGGCCAACCCAACGGTGCACGTGCGCTCTGTGCGCCTCGATCGCGCGGTGCGCCGGCTGCAGGCGGGGCAGGGACCGCTGTGGCGCACCGCCAAGGCCGCGGTCAAGGCGATCACGCCGGCGCGGCTGCGCGGAGGCGCGCTTCAGGGGGTTCGGCGCGGCGTGCTCTACGGCGACCCGCGCCCACCCGAGGAGGATCTCATGCTCGAGCTGCGCCGGCGCTTCAAGGCGGAGGTGGTGGCGCTGAGCGAGTACCTGGATCGCGACCTCGTGACCATGTGGGGATATGCCGACCTCGAGTGAGCCCCGGGCCCTCGGGCCCGCGGCTGACGGGCCGCTCGGCGCCGCCTGGCGTGCCGATGCCGAAAGCAGACAGGAGGCGGCGCTGCTGCCCGGCCGCACCGTCGTATCGTGCTCGGCTCCATACGGGAGCGGCGGCCTGGGGCGCCATCTGCAGGAGATCGTCGACGCGCTCGATCGCCGCGGTCAGCCGTCCAGTTGCCTCTGCGGCTCGGTTTCCCCCTCGGCGATGACCCCGAGCTCTTCCGCGCTGCGCGAGGTGCATGCGGGCGTGCTCGGCACGAGGCTCGCTCGGCTCGTGGCATTCTCTCCCGCCTGGCGCACGTGGGCCACGAGCGTGGACTTCGACGGGCGGGCGGCGCGGGCACTGGCGCCCACAGAGCACCTGGTCGCCTTCAACGGCCAGGCCCTGGCCCAGTTCAGGCGCGCTCGGCGCGGGCTCAGCGAGTCGATCTCGCTGGTCGCGGCGAACTCGCATATGCGAAACGTGGTGCGCCAGCACGCCCAGGCATATCGACGCTATCCCTTCGAGCGCTCCTGGACCACGCATCTGCTGAAGCGCAACCTGCTGGAGTACTCGCTTGCGGACCGGATCTATGTGGCGTCCCGCTACGTCTGGGAGTCCTTCCGCGAGGAGGGCGTCCCGGAGGACTCGCTCGCATATCTGCCCCTGACGCCAGATCCCCGCTACCAGGCGCAGGGCGAGGGAGCGGCCCGGTCGGACGCGTTCGAGGTCGTGTACGTCGGCAGCCTCACCGTCCACAAGGGAGTCCCGCTCCTGGTGGAGGCGTTCTCGCGACTCCCCCACCCCGACATGCGCCTGGTGCTCGTCGGCGGGTGGGCCACGCGCGGGATGCGGCGCTTCATCGAAGGAGCCTGTGCTCGGGACCCGCGCATCAGCGTACGCCCGGGAGACCCACTGCCGCATCTGCGCCGCGCGCGACTGTACGTGCACGCGGCCTACGAGGACGGGTTCGCCTACGCCCCCGCCGAGGCGCTCGCCTGCGGCGTACCGGTGATCGTCAGCCAGGACACCGGGATGAAGGAGCTGATCGCCTCGAGCCGATTCGGCACGATCGTGCCCACGGGCGAGGTGGACGCCCTCACGGAGGCCATCGGCGCTGCCTACCGCGGCGAGATCTGTAGTGGCTAGCGGGCGCGCGCTGAAGACGGTCGCGGTCGGCATGTCGGTGATCCCGACGTGCGGCGTGCGAGCGCACGCCGGCATCCTCGCGGATGCGCTGGGCGAGGTGGACGTCTCCTGCTCGCTTGAGTGGCTCTCGCGCAGCGAAGCCTCCCTGGGCGCCGCCCGCTCGGACGTGCGCGGGTGGACGAGGCAGCTCACAGCCGCTCTCGACGGCTCGGACCTCGATGCGATCCTGCTGCACTACTCGGTCTTCGCCTACTCCTACCGCGGCCTGCCGTTCTTCGTGCACCCGACGCTGGCGGCTCTGCGCAGCTCGCGCCTACCGGTGATCACCGTGGTGCACGAGCTCGTCTATCCGTGGACGATCGGGGGATGGCGCGGCAAGCTGTGGGCGCTGAGCCAGCGGGCCGTGTTGATCGATGTCATGCGGGCATCGGCAGCCGTGCTCGCCACGGCCGACTTCCGCGTCGAATGGCTCGGATCGCGACCCTGGCTGCCTCGGCGCCCCGCCACGTTCGCCCCGGTCTTCTCGAACCTGCCGGCGCCGAGACCGCGAGCGCGCTCGGAGGGTGCCCGCGCCGTCATCGGCCTGTTCGGCTATGCCTACGAGGGCGCCGCGAGCGCGCTGGTGCTCGATGCGCTGCGGGCGCTGCTCGACCGCGGCGTCGAGGTCGAGCTCGAGCTGCTGGGCGCACCCGGACCATCCTCTCCAGCGGCGGAGTCGTGGGTGGCGGGCGCACGCGCGCGCGGGCTCGCGGACTCGCTCTCCTTCAGCGGCACGCTCGAGCCGCAGGAGCTCTCGGACGCGCTCGCGGGCTGCGAGGCCCTGCTGTTCATCGGCGCCGGCGGACCGTCCTCGCGCAAGGGAACGCTGGCCGGGTCGCTCGCATCCGGCGCGCCCGTGATCGCGCTCGACGGACCGCGCCGCTGGTCGGAGCTCGTGCGCCACGATGCGGTGCTCGTGGTGGAGCCGACATCCAGCGGCCTTGCCGAGGGGATCGCCTCGCTGCTCGCCGACGAGGGCCGGCGCGATGCGCTCGGCAAACGCGGGCGGGCGTTCGCCGAGCAGCAGATGGGCCCGGCGCGCACCGCGGCCGCGGTCCGCGGCCTGCTCGACGAGGTCGTCGTCTAGGCGTGCGTCTGTGCCGGGACCCCGCCGCTGTCGGGGTCCGGCCGGCGCGCCGAGCGGGCGCTGCGGTAGGCGTCGAGGAGCGCCTCCACGTGGCGCTTTGCTGAGAAGCGCGCAGCGACCACCTTCTGGCCTGCCATCCCCATCGCGCTCTGGCGCTCGGGGTCGGCGAGCAGCTCGTTGAGCGCTCGCGCCAGCGCCGAGGCGTCGCCGGCAGGGAAGGACAACCCGCTGACGCCGTCCTCGAGCCAGTCGCCGATTCCGCCGGTTGCGCTCGCGATCACCGGGCGCCCGGCCGAGAAGGCCTCGATTCCGACCAGCCCAAACGGCTCTGGCCACAGCGATGGCACCACGACGACCGACGCTTCGGCCAGCTCCTCGGCGAGCAGCTCCGCGGGAAGCCAGCCCTTGAAGCGGATTCGCTCCTGGAGGCCCAGGCGGCGAGCGAGCTGGCGCATCGACTCCAGCTGCCAGCCGTCACCGCATATGACGAACTCACCCTCGACCTCGCGGACGGCGCGGATCAGCGTGTCGAGCCCCTTTGCAGCCACGACTCGACCGGCGAACACGACGCGCCTGCGCGAGGAGTGTCCCGAGCCGAGCTTCGGCGTGGTCGTGGTGAACAGCGGCACCCGCCATCGTCGCGTGACGCCGTTGGCCGCCAGGTGGCGCTCCACCGAGCTCGAGTATGCGACCGTCATGTCCGCGGCCTTCAGGGCCGCGAGCCCGCGCCCCGATCTCCTGTATGCGGCGGGCAGTCTCGTGGGGTCGCGCCTGTGCGCGCAGCCGCGCAGCAGGAGGTTGGGGATACAGCCCGGGCCGTGGGAGCGTGTGCATTCGTGCCCCGGCTCGAAGTAGTACAGGCCGGACGGGCACGCGCTGTATCCATGAACGCTGATCAGCACAGGCGCCTGCTCGCGCAGCGCATCGACGATCTCTGGATCCTCGAGCTCATGAAGGTGAATCACGTCGGGATTCAGTGAAAGCGATTCACCGAGTCGCTCGCTAACCGGAGCGGCAGGGCTCAACAGCTCGGGGCTGTGAAATACGGTGACACCGGCCGGACGCTCGTCGGACTCGATTCGCGCCACCAGCACCTTCACATCCAGGCCGTGCTGGGCGAGCGCGGCGGCACTGGCCTGAACATGGGCGGCAATTCCGCCGTTCCTGGTCCAAACAGGTGTGACGAGCAGCGCCGATCGCGGCGTCGACGAGTCGGGCTCAGGGGTGGTCAAGAGATGACCGTCGGTGGTTATCATCCGGAGGTCGATGATATCCGTCGCGGCGAGCTGCCGGCCAAAGGAGGCCGCTCGGGCCGCGCGGCGATCTGCAAGACTGCGGCCCATGACGGAGCGACCGAGCTCATCTGACTCTTCACCTCCTGGCACTTCACCTCGGTCAGCCCCGGAGAGGCCGAAGGTCGTCTATGTCATGGGCTCGGGTCGCAGCGGCAGCACGATTCTCGGAATCGCGCTGGGAAATTGTGCAGACTTCTTCTACGCGGGGGAGCTTGACAACTGGCTGACGAGGTCGGGGGTCGCGACACTGGGTGGCTCGGAGCGAACGAGGTTCTGGAGCGCTGTGCGCGATGAGGTCGGTGGTGAGGATCTCTTCGGCAGCGAATGCCATCGCTATCTCGAGCGCTCGGGTGCGATCCTGCGCGCCAACAGGTCGCGGATCAGCCGCCGGCTGCGCCCGCGCTACCTCCGCGTCACCGCGGATCTCTATCGGGCGATCGCCCGCACGGCGGGAGTGACATACGTCCTCGACACGGCGCATTTCCCGCTGCGCGCCCGCGAGCTGCAGCGCATCGGCGAGATCGAGCTGTATCTCATCTTCCTTGTGCGCGACCCCCAGAGCGTCGTTGCATCCTTCGCCCGCAACCTCAACAGCCGCGATGCCCACCGGCGCTGGCTGCTCGCGCTCAGCACGAATGCCGATCTGTGGCTCACGCACCTGCTGTCCGTGATGGTGTTTCTGCGCCAGCCGCGCGAGCGGCGCATGTTTCTCCGCCATGAGGACCTCCTCGCGGACCCCGAGGGCGTGTTGCGTGACATCCTCGTCCGCCTCGGCTCTCCCGCGGAGCTGGGAGACCTCTCATCGCTGAGCACCGGCCTGCCGCTGCGCGGCAACCGGCTGATCAGCTCCGACTTCGTCGCCTTGAAAGCGCAGCCCGAGCGCCCGGCCGGAGGATCTCGCCTCACGGCCGTCCTTCAGCTCCCCTGGCGGGCGGTCTTCTCGCGGCTGAGACCGATGGCGATGGCGTCGGCGTCCTCCGCGCCGGGCCGTCCCTCTGATCACGTGACCGCGATCTAGCCATGCGCCTCTACAAGCGGGCAATCGGGGCTGTGTCCCGGCGCACGGGCAGACCGGAGCTGCTCGCCGCGGTTGATTCCTCGGCGCGCCAGGCCCAGGCGGATGAGCTTGCGATCAACGCGATCCTGGCGAGCTCGCTGCGCGGCGACGGGACATACGTCGACGTGGGAGCCAATCGCGGGCAGATTCTGCGTGAGGCCCTACGAATCGCGCCGCGAGGGCGCCACATCGCGTTTGAGCCGATCCCGAGCCTCGCCGACGAGGTGGCTCGAGAGCTCCCACTCGTCGATTGCCGCACGATGGCGCTCGGGGCGCGCAAAGAAGTGACACAGTTCTGTCACTTCACCCTGCTCGATGGCTGGAGCGGCCTGCGGCGACATCCAACCATCAGCGATGAGCAGGGTCGCCCCGAATACATCGATGTCGAGGTCTCCACGCTGGACGCCGAGCTCGAGGCGGTTACCCCGAGCGTGATCAAGATCGATGTGGAGGGCGCGGAGCTCGCAGTGCTCGAGGGTGGCCGCTCACTGCTCTCGAGGGCGCGGCCGCTGGTGATATTCGAGCATGTCGCTGATGCGGCAGCGATGTACGGGGACGAGCCGGCGGCTCCGTGGGATCTCCTGAGCGAGCTGGGTTATCGCATATTCTCTGTGACAGGTCGTGGACCATTCACACGCTCGGCATTTGCCACGGAGAGCGCGGTCGTCAACTGGCTGGCGACACCGGATATGGCCGCGCCGGACGCTTGAGCGTTGGTTTCGCCGATGGTACGATGGCGTCCTTGAAGATCGTCGCGATCCTGCAGGCTTACAACGAGCAGCGCTTCATCGGCGGGTGCCTCGATCATCTCGCCGAGCAGGGGATCTCGGCCTATCTCATCGACAATGAATCGAGCGACGACACCGTCGCGATCGCCGAACGCAGCCTGTCGCGCAACCTGATCGGGATCGAGAGCCTCGCGCGCGACGGGCACTTTGCCCTGCGCAAGCAGCTGGCCCGCAAGGAGGAGCTGGCCCAGAGCTTGGACGCCGACTGGCTGATCCATCTCGACGCGGATGAATTCCGGGTGTCCTCGCAGCCGCGCTCGACACTTGCCGAGGCCATCGCCGAGGCCGACGAGGCCGGGTTCAACGCGGTTAACTTCATCGAGTTCGTCTTCATGCCCACGCGTGAGGCGCCCGATCACGAGCACCCTGACTTCGTGGAGACGATGCGCTCGTACTATCCCTACATACCGCGACTTCCGCACCGTCTGAACGCCTGGAAGCGTCAGGACGGGCCGATCGAGCTTGCCGCCGGTGGCCACCTGGTGCGCTTCCCCGGCCTGAGCATGTCGCCGCGCTCGCTGTACTCGCGTCACTATCTGTTTCTCAGCGTCGCGCACGCGGCGCGCAAGTTCGGTCCCGAGCGGTATGCGCCGGAGGAGGTCGCGCACGGATGGCACCGCTGGCGGGTTCAGCTCAACCCGGCGAAGATCGAGCTTCACAGCGAAGCGGACCTGCGCGGCTACGTCGCCGACCATCTGCTCGACGCCTCCGAGCCCTTCACGCAGATGGACCAGCTCGTCAGGATTCGCCCGTCGCGGCATCGCTCGCCGGCATGGCTCAGGCGTGCCGTCCGCGGCGGCAGGTCGCGGACGCGGCGCCTGAGACGAGCGATCAGCGGCTAGCAGCGCCCGGCTTGACACTCCGGCGAAGACTGGGATACCTTGCTGTCATGGGCATCGTTGAGCGTGTTCCAGCGCCGGCGATCCGTTGGCTCAGAAGGCAGCAGTTCCGACCCGTCATAGGAGGGGTCGTGCGATCGATGAGCTCCTCGCTGCGGCACGGGCCGCGCGTGGTGGCCCACGGGCGGGCGGTCGGATTGCTGATCGATCCCTCCGGCGCCAACGCCGGCTACGCCCTCGGCACCACCGAGCCGCTGATCCAGGACGTGTTCGCCGAACACGTGCACAGCGGCGGGGTGGTCTGGGACATAGGGGCGAACATCGGGTTCTTCAGCCTGATCGCCTCACGCCTCGTGGGGGACGGCGAGGTCGTCGCCTTCGAGCCGCTGCCGGCCAACCTCGAGGCGATCGCCCGCAACCTCGAGCTCAACGGGGTCACGAACGTGAGGACGGTGGCCGTCGCACTCGGCGAGGCGCCGGGCGAGGCCGATCTGAGCCTGCACTCCGAGAGCACCTGGGCGAAGCTCGACACGAGCGCCGATACGGCCTTTCAGCAGGAGCTCGAGGTCACGGGCCGTGTTCGCGTGGAGGTCTCCACGATCGACCGCCAGCTGCAGACGCTTGCGCCCCCGGATCTGGTGAAGATCGACATCGAGGGGGCCGAGGTGGCCGCGCTGCGCGGCGCCTCGACGCTGCTCTCAGAGGTGCGGCCCACGCTGATCTGCGAGTGTCACGGCACCAACGAGGCGCTCAGCGCGCTGCTCGAGTCCCACGGCTACAGCCTGCAGACGATCGAGACGCCCGAGGTTGCGCCGCGCGAGGCCAAATGGGATGTGCATGTGCTGGCGATCCCGCAGCCGCGGTCCTGACGGCGGCTGCGGCGAGGCCGCTCGTCGCGGCGATCAGGTGGACTTGCCCAGGCCGCGCAGCGCTGGGCGCGAGCGACGCGAGGCGGCGCGGAGGGCGCCGCGGACCCCGGAGCGAAGTCGCCCGCCATCCATGACCGCGGCGAGGGCCAGCTTCCAGGCCCCTCGCAGTCGCCGGCCGTTCACCATGTCGGTGGCGCCCAGACGGTAGTAATACATTCCGCGCACGCGCCGCCCACGCTTCAGACGCCGCCGAAGAGAGGCTGAGGCCAACGTGGCCGCGAACTCCTGGCTTCCGATCGGGGCTTCGCCGCCGGCGCGCCTGCGCTGGTTCTCGGTCAGGCGCAACAGGCCCTGCTGCTGATCCCAGAATCGCGCGAGCTGTACCGAGCCCGCTCGCTTGCGGTAGTAGACGAGCGGCTCGGGCAGGTTGAGGACGACGCCCAGCTCGGCCATCTTGCAGAAGAAGTGGAAGTCATCGGCGGCTCCGTACTCGGTGCTGTAGCCACCGACCGCCAGGAAGTCCGCGCGGGAGTACATGACCGACGAGTGGATCACGAAGAAGATCCGCCCCGCCTGCCTGATGGCCTCGTAGTCCTCCTGCGAGGTCGGTCCCATGATCGCGGGCGATATGACATTCTTGGCGTCGTTCATGTTGTAGCCGTGCGTGCCGAGCAGGGCTATCCGCCGGCTTCCCTTCCAGTCCCGGATGAACGCGGCCTGGCGCTCGAGCTTGCTCGGCGCCCACACGTCATCGGAGTCGCAGCACGCGATCCAGGCACCGCGCGACTCGGCGATCCCCCGATTGCGTGCAGCGACCACCCCGGAGCGCGCCGAGAGCCGCACGTAGCGCACCTCGACCCCGTTTGCCTCTCGTGCGGCGAACTCGCCGACGAACTGCTCGGTGCCGTCGTCGGAGCCATCGTCGCTGACCACCACCTCGAAGGGAGGCAGCGTCTGCCCGACGATGCCCCTCAGCGCGTCGCCGAGTCGCGCGACGTCGTTGAAGGTGGGAACGATGACGGAGATCGAGGAGGACTCGGGCGCCGAGGTTCGCGGCGCCGGATCAGTCGATGCGGTCATAGCCCCAGAGCGTCACGAAGTCGCGCCCCAGATACTCGCTCAGCGCCACGACCTCGCCCTTGAAGCGACGACGCAGCTCGAGCGTCAGCTCCTCGTCCGGGGGCGGTGGGCTGCCGTAGAAGACGCGGTCGCGAATCGCCATCGCGGACTCGCGGGTCAGCCGCCGCGGCGCCAGCGTCCTGGCCATGGCCTGCACGGCTCGTGGCACGGCGCCGTCGCCCGCCGCCAGGGTGTGCATCAGCGCGTACAGTCGCCGCGAGCGCACGCGCACCGTCGGGTTGGCATCGCGCACGACGACGGGCGGGCTGTCGTCGAGATCCAGGAAGCGCCACACCTTGCGGACGGTCGCCTCGTTGTCGCGGCGGAAGTCCTCGTAGGCCAGCACCAGCACCTGCTCTGCACCGAACAGCGAGTGGTAGCGGCGCAGCTGCTCGACATAGCGCACGTGCTCGGAATAGAGGGTGGCGCCGGGCCAGTAGGGGTTGCTCGGCAGATGCCGACCCTGGCGCCTGTCCTGCTCGAGCTCGATCGCCTTGCGCAGGTTGGTCTCGGGCTCGATGTAGACCTGCACGAACTGAAAATGCAGCGAGCGCAGGAAGCTCGCGGGCTCGCGCAGGACGGCGATGATCCGCGCATCAGGCTGAACCTCGGCGATGCCCTGGGCGGCCGTGTGCGACCAGAGATACAGGCAGGAGGCCTCGCCGATGCGCTGCTCGGGCGTGGCTCCCTCGAACAGCGAGAGATACTCATCGAGGTTCTTCGGTGTCCTACCGGTGCCTTCGGGCCGCGGCGCCGCCGGTGGGTGTACCTCCTGGGCGAAGAACCACGGCTCCTTCCGGGGCATGTGGATCTGGGGGTGTCGGCGCAGCATGTCCCACAGCGCGGTGGTGCCGCTCTTGGTGTGCCCGACGATGAAGAAGTCGGGCGCTCGCCTGTGCGAGGTCAGCTCAGGCGCGGGTGACTCAGCTGGCGTCGCCATCGCCAAGGAGCTTACGTGATCGCCTGTGAGCGAGAGCCTTAGAAACGCCCTGCTCGCCGCGGGTCAGGCGCCGGGGTATTCGACGTTCAGCAGGCGCGGGTAGTCGGTGGCGGCGAATTCGAATTCGGCCGTGTTGCCGGCTCGTGACAGGAGCTTCGCCGGCGTGGATTCGCCCCGCAGCGGGTCATACGCGCTCACCGACGGCGCCTGGCTGGTTTCCGGGAGATTGCCGAGCGTGATCCGGAATGTCTCGTTGGGGAGGTCGAAGCGGTTCACGTCGCTCGCCGGCTGGTTGGGTTCATAGAGGGTGAGAAGGTCGCGAGTCATCACGTAGACCGGGATCACGAAGTGCGTGGGGGAGGATTGGAAGGGGAGCACCGCGAGCACGTCACGGTCGTATAGGTCCGGGTGCGCCGCGGTGCCGTCACCGCTGAACTGGGAGTGGTTGCCTTCCTGGGCGATCGATGTGAGCGTCAGCTGTCGCGCGGCGCCTTCGGGTCCGGGTCCCTGGAACTGGGAGAACAGGTTGCGGAAGCCGGTCATCGTTTCGCCGCCGAGCTGATCGCCCGGGTAGGTCCCGGGCTGGGCTTCGAGGGCCGAGTAGAAGCTCTTGCCGATCAGGCTGAGCGCACCGGGTGCGGCCGCGAAGAAGTACTCGCGTGTCATGCCCTTGTTGATCATCGCCACGAGGCTGCGCAACAGCGCCTTGGCCTGGAAGTGCGCCTTGTCGGCCGCTGTGAGAGTGACGTTCGCGGGCGTCACCCCATCGGGACCGACCGGCGTTCCCTTGTTCGCGCCGAGGTTGTACTCGGTCATCCACTTCTGAACCGGGCTGCCACCCGCCGGACCCACGTAGCGGCCATGAGGCAGCTTGTAGATGTTGGTCGTGATCGGCGCGATGTCGCGCGTGATCGTCTCGGTGTTGGTCGCCGTCAGGTAGAGCTCGGGAAACAGCGACTGATAGGTGGGAATGAACAGCGGCTTGAACGCGGCACCCGGTTCGGTGTCTTTGAAGCCCAGGGCGTTGACCGGACGGATGGATCGTTCGGGGTAGCCGCTGGGGTAGCTCCGCGCGCCGTTGTACAGGTGCTTGCTCAGTGCCGTGAGCCCAAGCGGGGCATCTGCGCCTGAGGGGAACGGGGTCTGGCTGGCGAAGCCGTTGGATATGCCGACGCCCGCAGGGATGCCGTGAGCAGGGTCGCGCACATAGGCGACGGTTTCCTTGAGCAGCGTGCTGCGGATCTTTTTGGTGACTTCTTTGTCGACCCCGACCGCTTTGCCCGCGCCGGCCTGCACGCTCGCCTTGACCTGCGCCGACGTCGCTGGGCCGGCTTCGGCTTCGGCTTCGGGCGTCACTTCGGCTTCGGAGCGTTCCAGGGCTTCGGAGCTATCACGGGCTTCGGGGCTTTCTTCGGTTTCTGTGCCGTTGCCTTCCGCGGCCTGCGCCTGGGCGCTGGCGGCTTCTGCGTTGGGGGGTTCCGCGCTCGGGGCTTCCGCGCCTTCTTCCCCGTTCGATGTTTCGGCGGGCGGGTGGTAATAGTGTTCGTAGTTGAGGAACTGCGAGCCGAAGGAGAGCTCGTTCCAGACCTCGAGGTCGTAGCCTTCCGGTCCGAAGATGCTCGCGGCCTCCCGGGAGACCGTGGCCACGTAGCTCAGCCAGCCGTCGAGGGTTTCCTGGAACACGGGATTGGGTTCGCCGTTCGCGAGCTTGGGCGCCTCGAACGGCGCGTAGCGCAGCGTCATCGCGCGGTGTTTGCCGGCCGGGAGGGGCTTGCGCAGGGGCTGGGAGAGGGTGGCCAGGCCGGCGGGACTCACCGAGGTGACGAGGATGTCGGGGCCCGTGCCGAAGGTCAGTTCGTCGAAGCCCGTCTTTCCGGGCACGACGCTCGAGGCGCTCGCCTCGTCGAGGGTCACCGTCGTCGCGCCGACCGGCGCGGGCGAGAGCGTGGTCAGCGAGATGGGCCTGGCCGGACCGGGCTGCCCGCTGTTGGCGTTGAGCAGGATCAGCGGCCGCAGGCCGTGGTTGTGCATGGCGCTGAGGATCGTCCGGATCTTGGTCTCGTTGACGAACCTGGTCGGATCTTCATAGGACAGCGCGCTCCAGGGAACTTCCCGGCGGGCGAGCGTGAAGCCGCTGTCCTGCAGGAGCTGGGCGACGGCTTCCGCGTCAGCCGGCGCCACGTTGAAGTTGATGCCGAGAGAGCTGGTCAGGGTCGAGGCCGGCCACGTGTCGAAGTAGGCCCGCCAGGGCTGCAGCCAGAAGGAGCTGCTCCCGAACGGCACCCTCGTGAGGTAGCGCGTGTCGATCGGGTCGGTGAGCACGCCGTTGGTTTCTTCGGGCAGGGGGGTTGCGGCCGGGGTCGCCTGCCCGCCGGCTTCACCGGGCTGGCCGCCTCCCGCCTGGTGGCGTGAGCTGGTCGTGGATTCGCCGGGCGCGGGACCTTCGGAGGGAGAAGGCGAGGCGACCGGGTCGCCTTCGGCGCTGACGATCAGGCCGGAGCTCGACAGCGGTCCTATTACGTGTCCGCCCCGGCTTCGCTTCGACGACGCGTTCGTGCACCTGCGTGCTGCGCGCAGCCGAGCGGCCGAGCTCCTCCCATGACCCGACGCGGCCCCGGCCAGCCTCGAGGCGCTCACAGCGCAATGCTTGGAGGCGGCGAGGCGGCGGGCCGAGGCGGCGGGCCGGTGCGAGACGCCGCCGAGCGCCGAGGTCGCGATCAGCAGGCAGCAGCTCAGGGCCAGGGCAACGGTCGCGAGCAGCGATCTCGCCCTCGCCCGGCGGCGAGAGCGGTGAGAGTCGGAGGACGTGGGTGAGATCGGCATTCAAGGGGGCAGGCGGTAGAGAAGGTGCCTGGCACCGGTGTGATCGGAGCCCGCGAAGGGAGGCTTGACGTAGGGGGGCGGCGATGGACATTCGGCCCTCAGGGGCGAGCGTGGCGCGGGTGGCCGGCCAGCTCGCGATACACCCGCTGGAGCTGTTCGGCCACCGCGTCCGGGTGGTAGTCGGCGAGGGCCAGGCGGGCGGCGCTCCCGAGGCGCTCGCGTTCGGCCGGGCTCTCGGCAAGGGCGCGCATGGCCGCGGCGAGCGAATCCCGGTCGCGGCTGCGGAAGAGGCGGCCGGTGATCCCGTCGGATATGAGCGTCGCGGGGCCGCCCTCGTTCGGGGCGATCACCGGCCGGCCGGCCGCCATGCCCTCGAGGACCACCTGCCCGAACGGCTCGGGGCTGATCGAGGCATGGACGAGCACGTCGAAGGAGGCGAGCTCCCGCCACACATCCTCGCGAAAGCCGCGGAACTCGACGCGCCCGGCGAGCCCGAGGCGCTCCGCGAGCTCGGGGAGCTCGCGTTCGAAGGACTCCTCGCCGAACATCGCCGATCCCACCACGACGGCTCGCGCGCCCCCGCCGGGAAAGGCGCGGGCGAAGGCCTGGAGGAAGAGGTCCTGTCCCTTCCACGGTGCGATCCGCCCGACGATCCCGAAGATCGGCTCGCTTGCGCCCGGTGGCAGTGTCGAAGCCTGAGGTTCGACGGAGTCGGGGATGACGCACCGCGCACCGCCGCGGCCCGCAGCTCCCAGCGTGTCCATCGTGGCCTGCGAGTTGGCGATGACGCGATCGGGAAGGCGGCGAATCAGACCTCGCATGAGGCGGACGGCCGGGCGCGGGAGATAGTCCTCGGCGATGCGGTCGCGCACGTGCCACACCACGGGCACGCCCGCCGCCCTCGCCGCCAGGCTTCCGTGGACCCCGGACTTCAGGGAGTTCGTGTGCAGCACATCGGGCCGCAGCTGGCGCAGGCGCAGAGCGAGTCGGCTCACGTAGGCGAGCGTCCCGAGGATCGCGCCGGGCGAAGGTCCGCCGATCCGCACCGTGTCCTTTCGCAGCTCCCGCGCGGCGGCGTCGATCGAGAGGACCTCGACCGAGATCCCGGCCTCCTGGAGTCGGGCGAGGAGCGGCCCGTCCTCGCCGAGGATCACGTGTGGGTTGACGTCGTGCAGGTGCCCAAGCACGCGCAGCAGGGCGATCTCACCGCCGGAGAGGCGCGCGACGTGATCGAGGTAGACGACCCGCAGGCGCTCGTCTCGCGTGCCGGTGGCGAGGCGGTCGTAGAGCTCGCGATGGCGTGCGCCCACCGTGGGCCAGTCGAATCGCTCGGCATGGCGCCGGGCGGCCGAGCGAGCAGGCAGCTCTCCCCGCGCTGCGCCCTGCAGCCGCCTGCGCAGCGCTTCGGTGTCTCCGGCTGCCACCACCAGCGAGCGGTCGAGGCCGACGACGGTCTCGGGCAGACCGCCCGCGTCGCTGACGATGCTCGGGGTGCCGCATGCCGCCGCCTCGAGCACCACGAGGCCGAAGCCCTCGAATGCCACGGACGGGACGACCGCGACGTCGGCTGCCCGGTAGGCGTCGATCAGGGTGGCGTCGTCAACGCGACCCATCACCCGCACGCCTCCCGCGAGGGGCGCTCGCGAAGCGCGCTCGGCGAGCTCCCCGCGCAGCGGGCCATCGCCCACGATCAGCAGGACCGAGCCTTCCGGCAGCTGCTCCTGCAGAGCGCCCCACGCATCCAACAGCCCGTCGATGCCCATGCGTGGCACGAGCCTGCGGGTGCAGACGGCCACGAACGCCGCGGGGCCGATCTCCAGCCGGGCGCGGGAGCTCGAGCGCTCGCCGGGAGTGAACACATCCAGTGCGACCCCCGGGGGAATCACGTGGATCTCCCAGGGCGAGACGCGGTAGCGCTCGACGAGCAGCCTGTGAAAGGCACGGGACAGCACGACATGGGCCTCCGCATGTCGCAGGGCCCGCCGCTCGAGCATCCTGCGCAGCGCGAGCCTCACGCCGGATGCGTCACCCGCGGCGGAGCTCTCGTCTGCCCAGGGCCCGTGGAAGTGGAATACCGCCGGTCGCTTACGCAGTGACCCGAGCAGCAGCGGAGCGGCGGCATACAGCGCAAAGTGGGCGTCGAGGAGCTCCGCGCCGCGGCCCGCACGGGCGGCCGCCCGCCAGTACTGCGCCAGGCGACGCGGGAGCATGGTGTCCTGGCTGGAGACCGCCACCACCGAGGCCGGTGCGTCCTCGGCCGGTCCGAGCACCACCCCCCGCGCCTCGGGCAGCTGTTCGAACAGGTCGCGGTAGTAACGGTCCAGTCCCCCCAGTGACGCCGGAAACCAGCCCATCCCGAGCATCAACACCGCACGGCGCCGGTTCGCGCGGGCGGGCGCGGGCTCCTGCCAAGGTGTGCTGACGCTGTTGGACAAGCTCCTGCGCTGCCTTTGACCGGAGGTCCGCCCGCTGGCGGGGTCGAAAACGTAGCAGTCGCCGCCCGGGAAGCCCAAGCGGGGAGCTCACAATCTTGACAACCCCCGGAGCGGCTGACAACCTAACGTCCAGTGCCTGCTTCGGCACCAGATCGCTCCAGCCGCCTGGCTCAGGCCACAGCACGGATGCCACCCGCCTACCACCTAACGCACCTGCGCGAGCTCGAGTCCGAGGCCGTCCACGTGATGCGTGAGGTCGTCGCCGAATTCGAGCGCCCGGTGCTGCTGTTCAGCGGCGGCAAGGACTCGATCGTGCTGCTGCGCCTGGCCGAGAAGGCCTTCAGGCCGGCGCCGTTCCCGTTCCCGCTGATGCACGTCGATACCGGGCACAACTTCCCCGAGGCGATCGAGTACCGCGACCGTCGCGTCGCAGAGCTCGGCGAGCGCCTGATCGTGGCCTCCGTCGAGGACTCGATCCGCGAAGGCCGGGTCGTCGAGGAGACGGGCCCGCGCGCCTCGCGCAACTCGCTGCAGACGGTCACGCTGCTGGACGCGATCGCGGAGCACGGCTTCGACGCGGCCTTCGGCGGCGCCCGCCGCGACGAGGAGCGGGCGCGGGCCAAGGAGCGGATCCTCTCCTTCCGCGATGAGTTCGGCCAGTGGGAACCGCAGCGCCAGCGTCCGGAGCTGTGGAGCCTGTTCAACGGGCGCATCCGCAAGGGCGAGCACGCGCGCGTGTTCCCGATCTCCAACTGGACCGAGCTGGACGTGTGGCAGTACGTCTACGAGGAGGGGCTGGAGGTGCCCGCCATCTACTTTGCCCACGAGCGAGAGGTCTTCGCCCGCGATGGGATGCTCTACGCTGTCAGTCCATTCGTAGAACTGATGGAAGGGGAGCGGCCCTTCATGGCCAGCGTGCGCTACCGAACGGTCGGCGACATGAGCTGTACGGGAGCCGTCGAGTCCGATGCGGGCACGCTCGAGGCGGTCGTGGCCGAGATCGCGGCCACCGAGCTCACCGAGCGCGGCCAGACGCGCGCCGACGACCGCGTGACCGAGGCGGCGATGGAGGATCGCAAGCGGCAGGGCTACTTCTGATGTCCGTCCCCACCAATCGATCCGACCTCGCGAGCAACGGCAACGGCAAATCCGTGGTGAAGGGGGAGGGCGCGCTGGCGTTCGCCGGCGAGAGCGCTCAGGAGGCCTTCAAGCGGCTCACCGAGCGTCCCGCGGACCTGTTGCGCTTCGCCACCGCCGGCTCGGTCGATGACGGCAAGAGCACGCTGATCGGCAGGCTGCTCTACGACTCAAAACAGGTGCTCGCCGACCAGCTTGCGCACGTCGAGCAGACAAGCCAGCGGATGGGCCATGACTTCCTCGATCTGTCCCTGCTCACCGACGGCCTGCGCGCCGAGCGCGAGCAGGGGATCACGATCGACGTCGCCTACCGCTACTTCGCCACCGCCCAGCGCCGCTTCATCATCGCCGACACGCCCGGGCACGAGCAGTACACGCGCAACATGGTCACCGGCGCCTCCACGGCCGACCTGGCGATCGTGCTCATAGACGCGCGCAAGGGCGTGGTCGCCCAGTCCAAGCGTCACGCCTTCATCAGCTCGCTCCTGGGGATCCCGCACGTGGTGGTGTGCGTCAACAAGATGGACCTGGTCGACTACGACGAGGCGGTGTTCGACCGGATCGTGGCCGAATTCGACGCCTTCGCGGCGCGCCTGGAGCTGCCGGATGTGACGTTCATCCCGATCTCGGCCCTGCTCGGCGACAACGTGGTCGATCGCTCGGAGTCGATGCCGTGGTACCAGGGCCCGCCGCTGCTCTACCACCTCGAGCACGTCCACATCGCCTCGGACCGCAACCTGATCGACGTTCGCTTCCCGGTGCAGTGGGTGATTCGTCCGCCGGCCAGCAGCGTGAGCGACTACCGCGCATACGCCGGCCAGCTCGCCGGCGGGATCATCCGCCAGGGAGACGAGGTGGTGGTGCTCCCCGGAGGGCAGCACACGACGGTGGCGAGCATCGACACCTTCGAGGGGCCCGTGGCCGAGGCCTTCCCGCCGATGTCGGTCGCGCTGAGGCTCGGCGACGACATCGACGTCAGCCGTGGCAGCACGATCGTGCGCACGCAGAACCAGCCGACGGTCTCCGGACGCTTCGAGTGCCTGCTCTGCTGGATGTCCGAGCAGCCCCTGAGCCCGCGCAGGCGCTACATGGTCAAGCACACCACGCGAACGGCGATGGTCGGAGCCGTGGACGTGCGCTACCGGATCGACGTGGAGACCCTGCACCGAGACGAGAGCGCCACGACCTTGGAGCTCAACGATCTCGCGCGCGTGCAGCTGGAGCTCAGCTCGCCGCTGGTGTTCGACTCCTACAGGCGCAACCACGTCACGGGCAGCCTGATCGTGATCGACGTGGCGAGCAACGAAACGGTCGGGGCCGGGGTGATCCTCGACACCGAGGTCGAGGGCGCGCACGGGCCGCAGGCCAAGAGCGAGCGATCTCCGAACGTGCGCTGGCAGGGCACGCGCATGACCCGCGAGCGGCGCTGGCGGTCGCTGGGGCACGGGGGCGCCACGCTGTGGTTCACGGGCCTGCCGGGCGCGGGCAAGTCGACGGTCGCCGCCGGCGTGGAGGAGCGTCTGGTGCAGGCGGGTCAGGCGGCGTTCCTGCTCGACGGCGACAATCTGCGCCACGGCCTCAACGGGGACCTCGGATTCGACGAAGGGGCGCGCAGGGAGAATGTGCGGCGCACCGCCCACGTGGCAAGGCTGCTCGCGGAGTCCGGGACGATCGCGCTGGTCAGCCTCGTCAGTCCCTACGCCGCCGATCGCGAGACCGCCGCGGCCCTCCACGCCGCCGACGACCTCGACTTCATCGAGATCTACGTCAACGCTCCGCTGGAGCTGTGCGAGCAGCGCGACCCCAAGGGGCTCTACGCCCGTGCGCGCGCCGGTGAGCTCGCGGGTCTCACCGGCGTGGGAGCTCCATATGAGGCGCCCGCCGATCCCGACCTGGTGCTCGGCTCCGATCAGGAAACGATCGAGCAGGAGGTCGATCGGGTCATGGAGCTGCTCGCCGCGCGCGGGCTGACCTCGATCTGAGGATCAGCCTTTTTTCTTGCCCTTGCCCTTGCTCTTCTTCTTGACGGGCTTGTGTGTGCGGATCAGGATGTCGCGGCTGTAGCCGGACACCAGCGGGCCGCCCTTCGCGAGCCTGACGTACACGCGGTAATAGCCGGTGGTCGGAACCCCGACCACGGCGCTGAAGCGCGACAGCGAGACGGTGGCGCGCTTGAGCTTGGTGGCGCCCACCGGCACGGCCTTCGGACCGGTGGCTTCGCGCTTGCCGGTTTCCTTGGCCGGTCGCAGCAGCTCGATGACCACCCCGCCGGCGACGGCGGGTGAGACGGTCCCGTACACGCGCGCGAGACCCGCCTGCGAAACGGAGCGCACGTGGATGGTCACGTTCACGGCGACGTGGACCGTCACCGTCGGGCTGTTGAGCTGGCGCGCGCCGAGCGCCACCACGCGGAACTCGGTGCTCTGCGTCATCTGGGAGATCTGAAAAGCGAAGCTGCCGGTGGTCGTCGTGGCCGTAGTCGGGCCAACGGTCACAAAGCCGGCTTTGAAGGGGTAGGCCTTTGCCTGCAGCTCGATCGCGTGGTTGGCGCTGCCGAGTCCCGTCAGTGTGCCGCTGAGGACGTAGGAGCCGCGGTAGCCGGTGAGGTGTTCGCGTGACTTCGACTTGGCGAAGGCGAACCTGAGCCGCTTCTTGGCTTCCGCGATCGCCTCGTCCTTGCCGATCGATTCGCCGTCCTTGTTGACGGCGATCACCCGGTAGTGAAAGCCGACGAGCAGGCCGTTGATCGGCTGGCTCACCTTGACGGGCGTGTAGCCGCTGCCGATCGATACGGGGAGCGTCTTCGACCCGTATGAGGTCGTGGGCCCGTACTCGAAGTAGTAGACCGTTTCCAGGCCATCCGGGTTGACGGTCGCGCTGAGGGTTCCCGCGAACCCGTGAAAGTCCCTGATCGCTCCGGTCACCGCGTGGGGCTTTTTCGGTGTGGGCGTCTTGGTGGCCTTCGAGAGCGCCGGCGAGGCGGATGCGAGCAGAGGGGACAGGCTCGCGACGGCCAGTGCCAGCAGGACCCTCGAGCCGTGGCTCCTGGAGCTCCTCATATCTGGGTGCCTACTGTTCTCATCGTCTCCTGGCTCCTCGATTTGTCGTCGATCCACGGCACGTAAGACCACGCCTGGCGGCGGTCTCGTGCCTGATAACACGTTTGGTGTCGATTCGATGCGGCACGAGGCGCCTCCGCGGCACTCGGCTCGAGATCCTACCGCAGGGGGGTTGACTTCAAGCCGGGCAACCGCGGGCCACCGGGGGCCGGCCCGAGCGGTGGCAGGCTTGATACCTATAAATCTGATATAACCAGTGAGGAACTGGCCATCGAACCCCCGGAGCTCCCCATGATCCTCCTGCTCATCGCCGGTGCCTGGATAGCCGTCCTCTCGCTGGTCACGGGCGCCTGCATGGCAGCGCGCGCGGGCGACCTCCAACAGATGGGCTGTGCGTCCGCCCAGAACGGGTGGGGCCGCACAGACGCTCACGCGTGGCGCACCGAGTCGCACAGCTGGCAGTCCGCCTAGGGCGAGAGGCGCCCGCTCGGGCCGATACACGCGCCTTTCACAAGATCGTCACGCCTGCGCGCGCGAGGGGCTCGACCATAGCGAGAGAAGCTCGCAGAGCTTCCCCATCGAGCACCCGGTTTGACACATCCTGTCGCCGACTCCGCAGACCCGAAGGTAGTCAACTTGCCCACCGAATCGATCGCAAGCTCATCGTCGCCCCATGCGGGCACGACGCCGCAGTGCGCGCGATGCGCTGCCCCGCTGGCTCCAGAGCAGCGCTACTGCCTGGAGTGCGGCGAGCGAAGCGTTCCGATCAGCAGCGTCCTGCTCGACGGTCCGCCCCAGCGTGGCGGACCGCAGGCCGCTCCCCCGATGCCCCCATCGACGCCGGGCATGCCGCCGCCGCGTGACGCAGGACAGGGCAACAACGGCACACTGACGCTGCTCGCGGGCGTCGGCGTGCTGCTGCTGGCGATGGGCGTCGGCGTGCTGATCGGGCGTGCGAGCGCCTCCAAGCAGAGCTCAGCGGCGCCGCAGGTCATCAGCGTGGCCTCCACGCCGGCGGGCGGCGCGGGGGCCGCCACCACGAGCACGGGCGCGGGCGAAGCGTCCTTCACCGACGACTGGCCGTCTGGAACCAGCGGCTACACCGTCCAGCTGCAGACGCTGGCGCAGTCGGGCACGAGCGTGAGCGCGGTGCAGGCGGCCAAGTCGGCCGCGAGCGCCAAGGGCGTCAAGGGCGTCGGCGCGCTGAAGTCAGAAGACTTCTCCAGCCTCAGCGCCGGCAGCTACGTGGTCTACTCCGGCGTCTATCACAAGCGCGCCGAAGCCGAGAAGGCGCTGCCGGCCCTGCGCAAGAGCTTCCCGGGCGCGAAGGTGGTCAAGGTCTCAAACGCGAGCTCGAGCTCAGCCGGGGAAAGCTCGGGCGCGGCCTCCAGCCCCGGCTCGAGTGAGAGTCATCCGGCTCCGCCCACGGTGCTCAACAAATTGAAATCTGTCAAAGGCAAGAGCTACGAGGAAAAATCCAAGGAACTCCCCAACGTCGTGGAAACCGGATAGCGCCATGGGCATTCTGCGCAAGCCCCTCGACGTGGACGACGAGCAGACCGCGGCGGCGCCGCTCAGCCCCCCGAGCCAGACGGCGGGTGCGCCTCTCGGCGTTCCCGCGTCCGGCTCGGCGCCCTCGCCGCCCGAGGCGGGCGACCTGCGTCGCCGGCGGGACGCCCTCGCCGAAGAGGTGACCGAGCTGCATTGGGATCTGGGCGGGCTCGCCTACGAGATGGCGATTCGCGATCACTTCCGCCTGGACGTGCTCGTGCGACGCGCCGCGTTGCTGCAGGAGCGCGACGCGGAGCTCGCGGAGGTGGAGCGCCTGTTGCGCATGGAGCAGGACGGCGTGGCCGGGAGCTGTCCGAGCTGCGCCGCGCCGCACAGCCGCGGCGCGCTCTACTGCTGGCAGTGCGGGGCGACGCTGATGCTGCGGCTGCCGAGCACGGCCGTCGAATACGACGCCGCCACCGCGGTGATGGACGCGCTGATCCCGCACCCGGCAGCTCCGGCGCCGGAGCCGGCTGCCAGCACGGACGAGTAGGAGGCACCGCCGATCGGCGCCGAGGGCCCCCAGATGTGCGAGAGCTGCGGATCGCCGCTCGCCGTCCACCAGCGCTACTGCCTCTCGTGCGGCCGGCGCATCGGCTCGCGCAGTCCGCGGCTCGAGGAGCTCCTGGGCCGCGTTGTCGGCCGGGCGCGCCCAGCCGACGCCACGGCGCAGAGCCCAGCCGCCGTGGAGAGCGCCGCCGTGGTGAGCGCCGCCCAGCCGGCTCCTGCGGCCGTAGGGCCCGCGCGCGGGTCGATGGGCGCAAGCGCCCTGCGGCTTCCCGCGCCGAGGATCTCGGCCCTGCTCGTGCTCGTGTTCCTGGGGTTCGGGGTGCTCCTTGGGAACGTCGCAGCGACGCGCCCGAGCGCATCGCTCGCCTCGTCGCGCTCGCCGCTGAAGGTCGTGCTGCCCTCCTCTGAGCCTGCGGTCCCGTCGACCTCAGCCTCGGCCTCGGCGTCGGCGTCGGCGTCGGCCTCGGCCGAACCATCATCGACGGCGAGCAGCGAACCGCCACCGGCCGAATCCGAACCGACACCGGCCGCGGCCCCGGCGGCCGCGAGCCCCACGACTCCTACGACGGCGCCGTCGAGCTCGAAAGGCAGCTCAGAAGCCTCGGAAGGCGCGGCGCCCAAGCCTGCAGCGGGCTCTCCGGCGAAGAAGCTTCCGCCGATCAAGCACGTGTTCGTGATCATGCTCTCCGACCAGCCATACGCGGCCGTGTTCGGACCTTCCTCCGCCGCGCCCTACCTGGCGGGAACGCTGGAGCACCACGGGGAGCTGCTGGTCCACTACGACGCCGTGGCCCACGAGGAGCTGGCCAACGAGGTGGCGCTGCTGAGCGGCCAGGGGCCGACAGCCGAAACGGCGGCCAACTGCCCCGACTACACCGCGATCGCGCCCGCGAGCGTGGGCGCCGACGGACAGGTGCTGGGCAGCGGCTGCGTCTATCCCCAGGCCACGCAGACGCTCCCCGGGCAGCTGGCGGCCAAGCACCTCAGCTGGCGGGCATACGTGCAGGGGACCGACGAAGGCAGCACGCCCGGAGCGTGCGCGCACCCCGCCCTCGGGCAGGCCGATCCGACGGCCACCCAGGGGAGCGGGTCGGGGCCGTACGCGACCTTCCGCAATCCGTTCGTGTACTTCCAGTCGCTCGTCGGCTCGCCGGTGTGCGCCGCCGACGACGTCGGGATCGGGCAGCTGAGTGGCGATCTGGCCAACGCGAAGCGCACGCCGAGCTTCTCCTACATAGTGCCGAGTCGCTGCCGCGACGCCAATCCCACCCCGTGCACGGCCGGCTCGCCGGCCGGGCCGGCGCAGGCCGACACCTTCCTGAGGCAGATCGTCCCGAAGATCCTCGCATCGCCGGCCTACAAGGAAAGCGGGCTGCTCGTGATCAGCGTCGACGAGGCGCCCTCGAGCGGTGAGTTCGCCGACTCGAGCGCGTGTTGCGGTCAGCCCGCGTTTCCGAATGTCGCGGCGTCGGCGCCGAGCGGTCTCTCTCCCCGCGGGGGCGGCTCGGTGGGGGCGCTGCTGCTCTCGCCCTACGTCAAGGGCGGGGAAACCAACCAGGAACCGTTCAACCACTTCTCGCTGCTGCGCACGATCGAGGACCTATTCGGCCTGGGACATCTGGGCTACGCCGGCCTGTCGGCGGTCAAGCCCTTCGAACCGTCGATGTTCACCGCCGGCAAGAGCTGAGCGCCGGCTCCGAACCGAGACGCCGGGCTCGTCCGCTCGACGCCCGCGAGCTGCTCGTAGGTGATCGCGCTGCGGTGCGTGCCCGCGCGTGCGAGGACTCGCTCCAGGGCCATCATGTGGCGCGGATGGCTGAGGTCGGCCGGGTGGATGTCCAGCCGCAGCGTGCTCGTGGGCAGCAGCGATCCGGCCCGCAGAAGGGCCGGTGAGAGGACACGGCTGAGCGGCCCGGTTGCGAGGCTCAGGGCGGGAGCGAGCCCGCCGATCTGCGAGCTGGCACGCTCGTCGGCCTCGAGTCGAGGTTGGGCGAGATGCACGCGCAGCAGCCCCGCCCACCACTGGAACTTCAGGCTCAGCGTCGCACGCAGCGCGGAGGTATAGGCGTAGGCCGGCGCCACGAAGCCGTCGGGCTCGATGCCGGCGAGCTTGAGCAGACGCCAGCCGGCGTGAACCGCGCGGCGCGTCTCTTCACTGTCGAGCCCCACGAACTCGGCGCCGCGCTGGCCATGGGCTGCGGCGAGCAGCTGGCGCGGCGAGCCGCCGGCGCGTGGCCGGACGTGGCGGAAGCCGTGCTGGGCGATCGAGTCGCCGGCCATGCGACGCTCTCTGAGCCAGTCCACCATCTCGGGCGAGCGCTCGCCGACCGGATGCAGGTCGCGGGCGGGAATCACGAGCAGGGTGACCCGCTCGACGCCGTGGTCGTAGAGCCAGTCGCGGATCAGCGCACACGGCTCGAAGGTGGCCGGCTCGATCCCGTGCAGCGCGACGGCGATCGTGCGCGGGGAGCCTGTGGGGGTCTCGCCGCGCATGTTCTCCTAGGCCGCCCGGTCCTGCGCGCCGCTGCGCACAAGACGGTCCTCGTCGCCGAGCAGCGCCCGGCGATAGCCGTCGGCCAGCCGCTGCAGCGTTCCCTCCCAGGTGCGTGCCCGCACCGATTCGAGCGCCGCGCGCGCCAGCCGGCGGCGCAGCAACGGCGAGCCGGCGAGCTCGAGCAGCCCCTCGGCGAGCTGCTCGGGGTCGGGCTCGCGCAGCAGGCCGCTGACGCCGTCCTCGAGCAGCGAAAGCGGCCCGCCCCTGGCGACCGCGATCACCGGCAGTCCGCTGGCCTGCGCCTCGAGCACGACCTGGCCGAAGGTGTCGGTGGCGCTCGGGAACAGGAAGACGTCGGCGTTCGCGTAGGCCCGCGCCAGAGCGTCGCCCTCGAGCCAGCCGAGGAAGATGGCGCTGTCGCCGAGGCGCTCGCGCAGATGGTGCTCCTCGGGACCGCCACCCGCCAGCACGAGCTGCAGGCGTGGCTCGCGCGCGCGGGCGAGCAGGAAGGCCTCGGCAAGCAGCTCGACGCCCTTCTCGCGCGTGATCCGCCCGGCGTAGAGGACTGAGATCGTCTCGCTCGACGAGGGCTCGCGCAAGGAGGGGTCGAAGCGCGAGGTGTCCACGCCGCGATCCCAGCGCAGCACGCGCTCGCCGTCCACGCCGAGTCCGCTTAGCGCGACATCGGCGGCGACGGAGGGGGAGAGGACGACGTCGCAGGCTCCGTAGAAGGCGCTCACGGCGGCCGCCATCGCCGCGGCCACGCGCTCGTCGCCGGAGCGCAGTCCCGCATATGCGGTCAGCTCGGTGTGGTAGCTGCCCACCAGCGGCAATCCGAGCGCACGCGCGAGGAGCGCGCCGGCGGCGCCCACGGGACCGGGCGAGCAGACGTGGACGGCGTCGAAGCGCCCGTCGGCGAGGGTCTGCACGGCGGCGGGCAGGCTGGGGACGCCGATGCGCAGGTCGGGGTAGAAGGGCACGTCGATCTCGGCCACGGCCGACAGGCGCCGGTCGACCTCGGGGTCGGTTCCGAGGACCTCGATCTCGTAGCCGGGCACGCCGCGCTGGCGGATCTCGGCGATCGTGCGCGTGACGCCGTGGGTCGAGCCGATGCCGTCGACCATGATCGCCACCCGCGGCGTCTCGCCGTCGCGGGCGCGGCGCTCGCCGGTGCGCTGGGCGAGGCTGCCGGCCCCGGCCGAGTAGGGGATTTCGGCCAGCTTGACCTGCTCGTTCGCGAGGAACGCGGTGGCGGGCGCGTAGGGGATGGCGGCGATGCACGCTTCGAAGATGCCCTCGGCGGCGGCCTGGAGGTCGGCGCCTCCCGCGGCGGCGCCCAGGGCGACGTTCACGGCGCCGCGCAGCTTGCGCTCGTGGACCCGGCAGGCCCGGCGGTAGAGGCCGGCGTGGCTGAAGCTCTCGTCCTGCATCATCGCGAGCAGCCCCTGCTCGTCGAGGTGATCGAGCTCGACCGCGCTCAGCCAGGCGCGCAGCAGGCAGCGCGCGTCATCCGGGGAGAGATCGCCCGCCACGGCGCCGTGGCGCGCGTCGGCCTCCCGCAGCAGGCGGCGCATCATCTCCATCACCCGCAGGGGGTCCGGGCGCGAGGCCGGCGCGCCTGTCGCGTCGAAGCCGAGCGAGCGCACGGCCAGCGCGATCGCGGCGTGGGCCCACTTGGCGGCGCTGCCCTGGGCTCCGCGGGCGAGCACTCTCCCGGCGCGCATGTGCTCCAGGAGCTCCGCGGGGGTGGCGGCCGGCGGCGCTTCCGTGAACGTGCGCCCGATGTCGACCCCCGCGTGGTCGTCTGAGCCGGCGATGCCGATCCCGTCCCTGGTGACGATGTAGGTGGCCGCCGGGTTGTTGAGCTCGGGGGCACGCGCGCCGTTGCGGATCTCCCACACGCCGAACATCTCGGCCAGGCGCCGCCGGTGACGGGCGGTCAGGGGGGCGCCGACCGTGTAGTAGGGGTGGGCGAGCGCACAGGCGATGTTGCGCTCCTGCAGGTAGGCGGCGCACACCTCGACGTCCCCGCGGTGTGCCTGCAGCCAGTCGTGGTCATCCGAGGTGATCCCGAAGCAGAGGACGTGAACGGCCTGTGGCTCGCCGCGGAAATGCGCGGTCAGCTCCTCCGAGACGAAGACGTCGGGGCGGTCTGAGATCTCCAGGACGCCGGCGATCGTGTCGTGATCGGTGATCGTCACGAAGTCCATGCCGCGGCGCTTGGCCAGCGCGTAGACCTCCTCTGGAGGCGTTGCGCACTCGGGCAGGCCCACCGCCCGCTGCACACCGAGGCGTGACTCCTGCGAGGCGGTCGAGTGGCAGTGCATGTCCGCCCTCGTGTTCTGCGGCGGCTGTGTCGGTATTCCCTCGTCGTTCATACCAAACAGATTTCCCTGCAAAGTGCGGATTTTTGTGACCAAGCCGCAACGATGGTGTGAAGCGACGGTGAACGAGCCGAAGCGTTCGCGGCGCTCGGACTCCGCTCAATGCGGGACCGATGCGCCCAACAGGGCGGCGCCGGCGCCGATCGCCCCGGCCAGCAGGAGCGTGAGGACGACCCCGCGACCGAGTACCAGCAGCGCGACCGCGGCGGCTGCGAGCAGCGCGAGCTGCCAGCCGGCGCGGAAGGCCATCGCCAGCGGCACGGCCGCGCCCAGGATCGCCCCGGCGGCGCACGGGGCGGCGCCTCCCAGGAAGGCCAGCACGCGGCGGTCGACGAGCAGGCGCTCGAAGCGGGCCGCTCCGAGCAGGATGAAGGAGAACGAGGGTGCGAACGCCACGAGCGCGGCGAGCAGGCCGCCCGCGAGGCCGCCCGCCGCGTAGCCGACGGCCGCCACGGTCTGCGTGACCGGTCCGGGCGTCACCTGGCCCAGGGCGACGGCGTTGAGGAACTGGGTGTGGCTCATCCAGTGGTAGGTGCTGACGGCGTCGCTCTGCATCAAGGGGACGATCACGAAGCCGCCGCCGAAAGCCAGCGCCCCGACCTTCAATGCCGTCCAGACGAGGGCAACGGTGCCGCCGGGGGCGGCGGCGAGGCCGAGGAGCATCCACGGTTGTGCTCCGGAGAGGAGGCCGAGCAGACGCCGGCCGAGCAGCTCGAGCAGGCCGCATCCGAGCAGCACCAGCACCAGCCACGGACCGGTCAGGGCCGCCGCGAGCGCCCCCAGGAGCGCGTATGCGAGGACCCGTGCTCGCCGTGAGCGGGGGGTCTGGGCCCAGATCGGGCGGGCGATGCCGAGCCCCGCGCGGACGGCCACGGCCGGCACCGCGGCGCCGGCCCCCATGCCGGCGCCGCGCAGCCATGGGGGCGGCGAGCCGGAGAGAAAGAGGACCGAGAGCGCGAGGATCGCGACCAGCCCGGGCAGGATGAAGGACAGACCCCCGAGCAGCGCTCCCCGCGCGCCGCGCAACCGCCAGGCGCAATAGATCGCCAGCTGCGTGGAGGCCGGCCCCGGGAGCAGGTTGGTGGCGGCCAGCGCCCGCTCGAACTGGACGCTGGTCAGCCAGCCGCGCCCGGTGACGCACAGCTCGCGCAGCAGCGCGATGTGCGCGGGCGGCCCGCCGAAGCCGATGCAGCCGATGCGCCCCCACTGGCGCACGATCTCAGCCAGCGGCGGCTCGGCCTGAGTCTCCTGCGGCGCCATCGCCGCAGCGTATGTGCTTCGCCCGGGGGACCGGTCCACCCAATAAGCTCTCGCGGCGATGATCAGCCTGCTGGCAGTTCCCCTCGCGTCGGCCCTCAGCTACTTCCAGGCGATAGTCCTGGGTCTGCTGCAGGGCGTGAGCGAGCTCTTCCCGATCTCGAGCCTCGGGCACACGGTGCTGTTCCCCACGCTGTTCGGGTGGAACGAGCTCGTCAAGGCGCAGTCGCAGTCGGAGTCCTTCTGGCTGGCCTTCGTGGTCATGCTCCACGTCGGCAGCGCGCTGGGTCTGCTGGCGTACTACTGGCGCGACTGGGTCGAGATCGTCAAGGCGTTCTTCCACACGCTGGCCACGCGACGGGTCGAGACCCCGACCGAGCGCCTTGCCTGGCTGCTGATCGTCGCGAGCATTCCCGCCGGGATCATCGGACTGGCGCTCGAGCACCAGCTGCGAACGCTCACGGCCAAGCCCGAAGTGGCCGCCGTCTTCCTGATGGTCAACGGGCTGATACTGCTCGCGGCCGAGCGCTTCCGCCGGCGCGCCGAGGTGCGCGAACTCGCGATCCGCGAGGGTGCCAAGCCGGACGGGGCGCGCGAGCTCGCGACGCTCGAGTACCGCGAGGCGCTGGTGGTCGGAGTGGCCCAGTCCACCGCCCTGGTGGCGGGGATCAGCCGCGGCGGGGTGACGATGGGCACAGGCCTCGCGCGGGGGCTTGACCACAGCGACTCGGCGCGCTTCGCCTTCCTGCTCGCCACGCCGATCATCCTCGCCGCCGGGCTCGTCAAGCTCCCAGACCTGTTCGGACACCTCGGCAACGGCATTCGCGGGCAGGCGTTCGTGGCCTGCGCGGTCGCTGCCGTCACGGCCGTGTTCACCGTCCGCTTCCTGGTCCGCTACTTCAAAACCCGCACCCTGACCCCGTTCGCCGTGTACTGCCTGGTATTCGGGCTGGCGATGGTCATCTACACGCAGACCTGATCGCGCCGGCGCACCGGTCGCTCGCATCCGGGCCTGGGCGCTCGCTCCCGGCTTCGCGAGGCGCTTGCACCATCATTAGGCCGATGCCCGCTCCGAGAACCCCGCCAAAGATGTTCGAGACGCGCAGCCAGGCCTGGAAGGAGGTGGGGCTGCTGCGCCAGATCAATCCCCGCGTGGTCAAGCGCGCGCGCCTGGAGGCGCTGGTGCTGCTGCCGCTGTTCGTGGGCATCGTGGTCCTCTACGACCACCGCGTCAGCCTGTTCGGCACGAAGGTGGCGGCCGTGGCGGGACACGGGGCGGGGATGAGGCACGGCGTGTATGTGCAGGCTCTCGCCGGTCATCCCGCGGAAATGAGATTGGAAAAAGCGCTGGACACCCCGATCACGGTCGTGACCGTCATCGCCCTGGTGATCCTGGGGTGGGCGATCGCACGCGACGTCGGCCGCGGCCTCGGGCCGCCGCTGTTCCGGCGCCTGGACCCGGCCACGGCCGGCACGGTCGGGTTCCTGATCCGACTGGCCACGGTCGTGCTCGCGCTGCTGGTGGCGCTGCGGGTCGCGGGGATCGAAGCGAAAACCCTGGCCCTCGGCGGGGCGTTCACGGCTGTGATCTTCGGGCTGGCCGCCCAGCAGACGCTGGGGAACCTGATCGCGGGAACGGTCCTGCTCAGCGCGCGTCCATTCCGAGTCGGCGAGCGCGTGCGCCTGCAGGGCGGCGGGCTCGCGGGCCAGGTCGAGGGCACGGTCAGCTCGCTGGGCCTGCTCTACACCACGTTCGCCACCGGCGATGACGTGGTGATGGTTCCCAACAGCGTGGTGCTCAACGTGGCGATCCTGCCGCTGCGCGAGCCCGAGGCGGTCAACCTGCGTGCACGCCTGCGCGCGGGCATGAGCCCCGGGGACCTGCAGGAGATCCTCGAGAAGTCATTGCAGACACCGATGCGCGGCGCGCCCCGCATCACCCTGGAGGAGCTCGACGGGGAGGAGGTCGTCGTCCGCATAGCCGCCACGCCGCGCGTGGCCAGCCAGGGTCGTCAGCTGGCCAGCGAGCTGCTCGGCATCGTCTCGCGCGAGACGCGACCGCGCGAGACCACGCCGTAGCGCAGGAACAGGTAGGAGCCGCTCTGCAGCACACCGCGCAGCTCCAGCTCGACCGGAGGCTCGAGCTCGGCCCCGGCGAGGATGCGCAGCGCCTCCCCGCCCGCGGGCTCGCCCCCGGCAAGAGTGGGGGAAACGGACAGGAACAGCTCATCGAGGAGACCGGCGGCGAGCAGCTGACAGGAGAGGTGCGGGCCTCCCTCGCACAGCAGGCTGCGCACGCCGAAGCGCTCGCCCAGCTCGAGGAGCGCGGCGGGGAGGTCCAGGCGTCCCTCGCGCTCGGCGCGCACGTAGTCCACGTGCGCGCGACTCCTCGGCAGGCTCGCCGCCGAGATGGTCAGGATCGCCACGCGCGCGGAAGGCTCGCCCAGCAGCGGGATGTCCTGATCGAGCGCCAGGCGACCGGAGACGATGCAGGCCAGAGGCTCCTCGCTGAGGCCTCGCTCCGCTCGCAGCCGCCGCCTCGAGGGGTCGGAGATCATGCGCCCGTAGCGCTCGGCCCGCACCGTCCCCGCCCCCACGAGGACACCGTCGACCGCCGTCCTCAGGCCGTGAAAGAGCGCACGGTCGGCCGGCCCGCTGATCGGCCCCGAGCGCCCTGAGACGGTCGCCCGACCGTCGACCGTCGCGACCATGTTGAGCAGTACGTGCGGTCGCCCAGCGGGCCCGGAGGGGCGCTGCCACAGCCCGAGATCCTCCACGATCTGCTCGACCGTGCCGGGATCCCCGGGGGCGAGAAGGCGGCTCAAACGCAGCTGTTCGTCGGCGGCCACGCTCGAATGCCCGCTCGCCTGCCCGCTCATGGGACCCAGCCTAGCTGCGCGTGCAGCGATCGCGGCCGTCGCGGGCGGGGATCGATTCGCAACATTCCCACAACACGTGAGGATGGCTACGTGCTACGGTCGTGCGTGAATGGCCGGCAAAGACCGGCGAAAGTAGTGCAAGCGCTCGCAGGTCGAAGCTTCGAGAAGCATCCTCCGCGTAGCAGCACGCACATACCGTGGAGGAGTTCGCACAATGCCTACTGGCACCGTAAAGTGGTTCAGCGACGACAAGGGGTTCGGCTTCATCACCCCCGATGACGGCGACAAGGACCTCTTCGTACACCACACCGGGATCAACGGCGAGGGCTACCGCTCTCTGCAGGAGGGCGCCAAGGTCTCCTATGACCCGGAGCAGGGCGACAAGGGCCCCAAGGCCGTAAACGTCCAGACGATCTAGAGCGCTTCAGCGACAGATCAGCTTTGCGAGGGCTCGCTTCGGCGAGCCCTCTGCGTTTGGGGGCGGATAATGTGGCGGGCGTCCAGCATGTCCTCCGGCGACGCCACCACCGTTCCCCTCCGACCGACGCCGCTGGACGGCCTCAGAAGCCGCCTGGCGCGCCGTCTCGGCGGCGGGCGCGTGGGGGCGGCGGAGAGCGCGGGCACGGGCATCCGCACGGGCGCCCTGGCGATGGGCGCGATCGTCGCGCTGAGCCTGCTGGTGGTGGTGATGGCGGCCGACCGCCCGAGCCTGCTCACGCCCACGACCCACACGAACTACTTCCCGCACTGGATGGCGGGTCCGCTCGGTGGTCTGTGGCCTGGGTTGACAGACAACGGCACGACGCTGAAGTATCTCTTCAGCGGCGCCGTCGTGCTCATGTACCTCGGCTACGTGCTCGTGCTGCGCTCGGCGCCGCGACTGCCGCTGCGCTGGATCGTGGCGGCGATCCTGGCCGTGCATGTGATCTTCCTGCTCTCGCCGCCGCTGGCGCTGACCGACCTCTTCAACTACGTCAACTACGGGCGCATGGAGGTGGTGCACCACCTCAACCCGTACACGACGATCCCGATCTCGGAGCCGCACAACGACCCCAGCTACATCCTCAGCAACTGGCATCAGCTGCTGAGCCCCTACGGGCCGCTGTTCACGCTGCTGACCTTCGCGGTCGTGCCGCTCGGGGTGGCCGGCTCGTTCTGGGCGCTGAAGGGAATCCTCGCGTTGGCCAGCCTCGCCACGATCTTCCTGGTCTGGCGCTGCGCGCAGATGCTCGGGCGCAACCCGCGCGCCGCGATCGTGCTCGTGGGGTTGAACCCGATCGTGCTTGTGTGGGGGCTGGGGGGCGACCACAACGACTTCCTGATGTTGGCGTGCATCATGCTCGGCTTCTACCTGCTGATCCGCGGCAGCGGGGATCGCCGCGACGCCGGCGCCGAGACCCCGCCCGCGGGGCATGCCCCCGCGCGCGCCGGGCGTCCCACCGCCCACGACCTCAAGGCCTGGCTGCTCCCGCTCTCGGCGACCGACATGGGTATCGGCGGCGCGTTCGTGCTCGCCATCGCCATCAAGGCCTCGGCGGCGGTGCTGCTCCCGGTCATGCTGGCGGGCCTGCTGCGCACCCCGCGCAGGCTGGTGCAGGTGATCGTCGGGATGATCCTGGCGGGCGTGGTGGCGGGAGCGCTGAGCCTGGCGGCCTTCGGTTTGCACATCCCCGACCTGAGCACCCAGGGCAGCCTCGTGACCAACGAGAGCATCCCCAACCTCATCGGCCTCGCGGTGGGAGCAGGCGGCGAGAGCACTGACCTGCGCCTGCTGATGAGCGTCGTCCTGATCGCGTCCGTGGCCGGCTGCTGCTGGATGGCATGGCGTCGACGGGACACGATCACCGCCTCGGGCTGGGCGAGCGTCGCGCTGCTGCTGACGCTCAGCTGGGTGCTGCCCTGGTACGTGCTGTGGATACTGCCGCTGGCGGCGTTGTCGACGTCGCGCAGGCTGCGCACGAGCGCCCTGGTGATCGGCGCCTACCTGATCGTCGCCTGGGCGCCGGTCTCGGGGCTGTTGTGGAACGCGATCGGCTTCCACCCCGAAAAGACGTCCCTCGGACGCCTGCACCAGCGTTATGTTCGCGAGCTCTTGAACTGACGCCCGCCCTAGTCGCCGTCGGTCCCGGGCGGGCGGCGCTCGAGCTTGCGCTGGGCGGCCCGCCGCTTCTCCGCCAGCCTGCGGGCACGCGAGGCGCCGGTGGGGCGGGTGGGGCGGCGAGGGGGGGAGACGGTGAGCGCGGTCTCGATCCGCTCGGCCAGGCGCGCCAGGGCGAGATCGCGGTTGCGCGCCTGGGAGCGCTCATCCTGGGCCATTGCCACCAGCCGCGGCCCGACGCGGTCGAGCAGCCGAGCTCGCTGCGTCTCGCTCAGAGACGGCGAGCCCACGACATCGAAGACGGCCTCGACACGGGATGCGGTGACATTGGCGTGCTGGCCTCCCGGGCCCGAGGAGCGGCTCGTGCGCATCGTGATCTCGGCGAGCGGGATCTCGAGGCCGCCCTTCACGCGCAGGAGCTTGTGCTGGTCGATCTGCGATCGGTCGATCTCCGGCCGCTCGTCAGCGTCGCTGCCTGAAGGCGCCGGCACGACGGCTCACTTCGCCTGCTCTGAGGAGAGGTCGTGGAGGGCTTTGACCCGCTGCTCCTCGCCCTCGGGCACGCGCCCGTCGCGGCCGACATAGCCGTCCTTGCCCCCGGCGCACAGGTAGACGGCGTCCTCCTCGCCGACGTTTCGGATCTTGCGGACGGTGGCGGCATCCACGCGCGCCATGCCACCGTCGCCGAGCCGCTGCGCCGAGCCGTCGCCGAACTCCATCTCGATGACCCCGCGGTGAACGAAGTAGAGCTCCTCCTGGACGTCGTGGTAGTGGAAGCCCGTTTCCAGTCCCGCTGGCAGGACGATCGCGTTGACGCCGAAGGCGGTCACGCCCAGTCCCTTGCGCACCTTGCGAAAGCCGGGTCCCTCGCCCAGATCCTCGAGGTGGGCGACGGCATAGCCCTCCCCCCGGGTCACGGCCGGGTAGTCCTTCGAAGCCTCCATCTGCATCCTCCTCTAATGGTCCGCCACGGTGCCGCTCTCGGGGGAGAGCGGCCGGCCCTCGTTCGCCCAGCGGGCGAGGCCTCCGGACATGGAGTATGCCTCGAAGCCGGCCGCACGGAACGCCTGTGCGGCCATGTCCGAGCGCCCCCCCACGCGGCAGTAGAAGACGACCGGGCGCCCACGATCGACGCTCGCGGCCTGGGATGAGAGCTCGACGAGGCCGATCAGGCGCGTGCCCTCGATGTGCCCGGCCTCGTGCTCGTAGGGCTCGCGCACGTCGATCAGCTGCAGGTCGGGATTCTCGCCCAACCACTGCTGGACCCGCGCGGGGTCGATGTCTGTCGACTTCTCGGCGCTCATGAGCTACGAGCCTAGCGCCGGCTCCCGCGTGAGCGCCGCGAAGCGGGCTTCTCATCACTAGGATCAACGGCATGGAGGCGGTCAGCGACGTCTACACGATCCCGCAGGAGCACCTCGACTTCTGCGCCACGATCGGACAGATAGCACGCGAGCGGATCGCGCCGCGCTCGGCTGAGATCGACGAGCGCGCGGAATACCCCTGGGACATCCGCAAGGTGCTCGCCGAGCAGGACATCCTGGGTCTGCCGTTCCCGAGCGAGTACGGAGGCACGGGCACCGGCACGCTGATGCTGAACATGGCCGTGGAGGAGATCGCCAAGGTGGATGCGGCCTGTGCTCTGATCCTGATGGTGCAGGAGCTCGGCACGCTGCCGATCCAGCTGTTCGGAAGCGAGGATCTCAAGGGGCGCTTCCTGCCCAAGTGCGCAACCGGCGAGTGGTCTCCCGCCTTTGCCCTGTCCGAGCCCGAGGCCGGCTCGGACCCGGCCGGCATGAAGACCACGGCCGTCAGGGACGGCGATGAGTGGGTGATCAACGGCACCAAGAACTGGATCACCAACCTCGGCATCGCCGACTTCTACATCTGCTTCGCGGTCTCAGACCGCGAGAGCCGCCGCCTGACCGCCTTCGTCGTCGAGGCCGACCGCCCCGGCTTCAGCGTGGGCAAGCTCGAGCACAAGCTGGGCATCAGGGCCTCGCCCACCGGCCAGCCGATCTTCGATGAAGTGCGTGTCCCTCACGAGAACGTGATCGGTGAGGTCGGAAAGGGGCTCTCAGTCGCGCTCGGCACGCTCGAGCGCACCCGCCTGGGGGCCGCGGCGCAGGCCGTGGGGATCGCCCAGGGCGCCACCGACTACGCGGTCGCCTACGCGCGCGAGCGCAGGCAGTTCGGCAAGGCGATCAACGAGTTCCAGGCGATCCAGTTCAAGCTGGCCGACATGGAAACACAGACGGCCGCTGCCAGAGAGCTCCTCTACAAGGCGTGCGCGATGGCCGATCAGCGTCACCCGCAGCGCGCGAAGTACTCCTCGATGGCCAAGGTCTTCGGCTCGGACACGGCGATGGCGGTGACGATCGAGGCGATTCAGGTCCTGGGGGGCTACGGTTACGTGAAGGAGTATCCGGTCGAGCGCATGATGAGAGACGCCAAGATCACCCAGATCTACGAGGGCACCAACGAGATCCAGCGTCTCGTGATCGCCCGCACCCTCAAATAGGACTCTCTCCGCCCGGCGATGCGCGAGCCACAGCCTCCCGGAGCCTCCAGTCACCTGCGCCGCGTCGGCGTGGCCGCCCTGATCGCGATGTCGGCGGGACTGGTCGTGCTCGTGGTCAGCCAGGGGTTCAGCTCGATCGGGGCGGTGCGGGCGCTCGAGGACATCGCCCTCGGTGTGATCGTGGCCGCGGCCCTGATGGGCAGCGTCGCCTTCGTGGCCGTGCGCCTGGCCGGCTGGCGCGAACCGGAGTCTGAGGCCGAGTTCGAAGAGATCGTGCGCCACTCCGAAGCGCTGGCGCGGGACGGGTTGGCCGTCGCCCCCGATGAAAGCTACTTCCTCGAGCTCGATCCGCTCGACGACGAGGACTTCGAGGAGCTCGTGCGCGACGCCCTCGACGACCTGCCCGACCTGCTGCGAAACGCGCTCGCCCACGTGGCCGTGGTGATCTCCGACGGCGGTCGCCGGCGTGGCGCCTACGGCCTATACCAGGGCGATGGCGCCACCCGCGACAACTATCACGATCGGATCGTGATCTTCCGCGACACGCTGCGCCGCGACTTCGGCCACGACCCCGATCTCCTGCGCGACCAGGTCACGCGCACGGTCCGGCACGAGCTCGCCCACCACGTCGGCTTTGACGAGCTCGGCGTCTCGCGCCTCGATCTATAGCCGTTCCCATAGGATTCCCGGCCTCGCGCCAACCGGTGGCATGAAGCCGCCCGCGCGAACCATCGACCAAGAGGAGAAGAGCCCTACATGCCTGAAGCCGTGATCGTCGACGCCATCCGCACGCCCATCGGACGGGCGATCAAGGGATCGCTCAAATCAGTCCGCGCGGACGACCTGGCGTCGATCCCTCTGAAAGCGATCCTGGAGCGCAATCCCCAGCTGGACTCGAGCACGATCGTCGACGTGATGATGGGCTGCGGCTTCGCCGAGGGCGAGTCGGGCTACAACATCGGCCGCAACGCCTCGCTGCTCGCCGGCATCGACTTCCACGTGCCCGGAACGACGGTCAACCGCTTCTGCGCCTCCTCGCTGCAGACGGCGCGCATGGCCTTTCACGCGATCAAGGCGGGAGAGGGCGACACCTACATCGCCGCCGGCGTCGAGGCCGTCTCGCGGGCGGGCGAAAGCGCTCCGTTCGAGTTCCACCACGAGCTGGACGGCTCGGAGGGCTCGATGTACAACGTCTACATCCCGATGGGCCTCACCGCTGAGAACGTGGCCGAGGAGTACAACGTCAGCCGCCAGGCTCAGGACGAATGGGCCGTCATCTCCCAGGCGCGCGCCGTGGAGTCGCAGACCTCCGGGCACTTCGACCGGGAGATCGTGCCGGTGACGGCGCCCGCGCACAAGGACAAGGACCGCGAGGGCAACGAGATCGACGTGCCCGAGCAGGTGGTCAGGAAGGACGACGGCCCGCGCGCGGGTACGACGCTCGAGAAGCTCGGCGCCCTGCGCCCGGCGTTCAAGGAGGGCGGCACGGTGACTGCCGGCAACGCCTGCCCGCTCAACGACGGGGCGGCGGCGCTCTTGATCATGTCCGAGGAACGCGCCCGTGACGGCGGCTTCACGCCGAAGGCGCGCATCATCGCCTCGACGGTCACGGCGATTCGCCCCGAGGTCATGGGCATCGGGCCGATCCCGGCGATCAAGCAGCTGCTCAAGAACACGGGAATGTCGATCAGCGACATCGACATCGTCGAGATCAACGAGGCGTTCGCCGCCCAGATCGTGCCCTGCAGGGAAGAGCTGGGCATCGACGAGGAGAAGCTCAACCCGTTCGGCGGGGCGATCGCGCTGGGGCACCCCTTCGGGATGACGGGCGCGCGCATCATGACCACGCTCCTGAACGGCCTGGAGGCTCGCGAAGGGACCTACGGCATCGAGTCCATGTGCGTTGCCGGCGGCATGGGCATGGCGATGCTGGTCGAGCGCCTGTAGCGCTGCGCTCGCGCTACCCCCGCGCCTGAAGCTGCCCCAGGCGCGGGGGGGGGTGTTGAGGTTGGCGTTCGTGTCGGTGTTCCCGCGGCGTGTGGTGTATCGCCATGGCTATACACCTGTGTCGTGGGGGGCCTACCCCGGTGCTCAGTCGTAACGGACTTCCCAGCGGCCTTTCACGGCTGCGCGGGCTCGTCCCAGAGCGCGTCGTGGGCCGGCCGGGCTCAGCAGCGAGCCCCGGCCGGATGACGGGGATTCGGCCGTCGTCGCCGCCGCCTGCGCTCCCTCGACGGCATATGGCGTGCGTGCGCGCTTGAGCTCGTCCATCCGCTGCTCGAGCTGGCGGGCGCGCTCCGGGCCGACGTCCACCGGCCGGGTCGGATCCTTGATGCAGACCAGGCCGATGTCGAACTGGCGGACGACGTTCAGCAGATGTTTGCGCGCCCACACCCGATAGAACCTCGGGGCCAGGCCGAAGTACCCGTTGTAGTTGAAGCGGAGGAAGACTTTGCGGAAGGCGGTCTCGCTCTCCTCTCCCGCCGAGCCTTTCATCACGGACGGGTCGAAGAAGTCGAACGAGCGCTCGCTGAAGTTGTGCAGGTGGTAGGGGTTGACGAGATGGTGCTCCGTGCGCGTGACGTATGGGAGCGACAGCAGCAGCTCGCCGTCGTGGCGCATCACACGGTGGATCTCGCTGAGCGCGAAGAGGTAGTTGGGGACGTGCTCGAGGGTGTGACGCGAGACCACGACGTCCACGCTGTCATCCGGGAATGGCAGCCTGTCGGTGCCGAGATCGAGCGTCAGTTCGGCCTTCTGGTCGATGTCGATGTTGACGAAGCCGGGAATGTAGGTCTTCGCCGCCCCGAGGTTCAGCCTCAGGGGCTCCTCCGGCCGGTGCGCCTGCACCTCATCGGATCCGCTCATCTGCGACAGGCCAGCGCGCGTCTCAGCGCGGGGGCATCCTCAGGGCGCCATCCAGGCGGATGGTCTCGCCGTTGAGCATGCGGTTCTCGACGATGTGACACGCCAGCTGTGCATACTCGGGCGGCTGGCCGAGGCGCTGGGGGTAGGGCACGCCCGCTCCCAGCTTCAGCCGTGCCTCCTCGGGCAGCGCGGCGAGCAGCGGCGTGTCGAACAGCCCCGGCGCGATCGTGTTGACCCTGATGCCGTATTGGGCCAGGTCGCGCGCCGCGGGCAGCGTCATCGACACCACGCCGCCCTTGGAGGCCGCGTAGGCGATCTGGCCGACCTGCCCGTCGTAGGCGGCGATCGAGGCCGTGTTGACGCACACGCCGCGCTCCCCGTCCTCGAGAGGCTCGTTGGCGATCATCGCGCTGGAGGCGAAGCGCAGCGCGTTGAACGTGCCGATCAGGTTGATCGAGATGATCGTCTCGAATGGCATCAGCGGGTGCGGGCCCTTCGATCCGGCCACCTTCTGCGCCCAGCCGGTGCCCGCGCAGCACAGCGCGATGCGCAGCCCGCCCTCTCCGGCCGCGGCCCGCTCCACGGCAACCTGCACCTGGGACTCCTCGCGCACGTCGCAGGCGGCGAACTCCAGCCCCAGCTCGGAGGCGAGCGCCCGGCCCTTCTCGGCGTTGACGTCGGCGATCGTGACGAGCGCGCCGCGCTCGTGCAGCGCGCGGACGCTGGCCTCGCCGAGGCCCGAGGCCCCGCCGATCACGATCGCTTGAGAGCCCTCGATCCGCATCGCGCGGGAGCCTATCGTGGCGAGCGTCGCGAGAGCGTCATCGCGAACAGCCCCTCGGGGTCGGTGAGCCAGTCGACGAGCTCGAGCCCGGCCGCCGCGAGATCGCCTTCGACGCGCTCGGGCGTGAACTTGGCGCTGATCTCCGTCCGCAGCTCCTCGCCCTCGTCGAAGTGCACCGGCAAATCCAGGCCGCGCACGACCGCGCTGACCTCGCGCCTGGCGCGCAGTCGCATCTCGATCCACTCGTGCTCGGTGTCGAACAGGGCCACGTGGTCGAAGTCCTCCGGGTCGAAGTCGGCCTGGAGCTCGCGGTTGAGCACGACAAGGACGTTGCGGTTGAACTCCGCCGTGACGCCCTGGGAGTCGTCGTAGGCGGCCTCCAGCACCCGCGGGTCCTTGACCAGGTCGGTGCCCATCAGCAGGTGGTCCTCAGGGCCGAGCAGGCGGGAGATCTCGCGCAGGAAGCGGCGGCGGCTGCCCGGGGGGAAGTTGCCGATGGTGCCGCCGAGGAAGGCCACGATCCGTGGCCCATCCGCCGGCGGCACGTGCTCGAGGTGGCGCTCGAAGTCGCCGATCACACCGTGGACCCGCAGGCCCGGATACTCCGAGGTAAGCGACTCGGCGCACTCGCGCACCATGCTCTCGGTGACGTCCACCGGCACGTAGCGCTCCAGCGTGCCGGCTGCGCTGAGCGCGTCCAGCAGGACGCGAGTCTTGGCCGCCGTTCCCGAGCCGAGCTCCACGAGCTCGACGGCGCCGGTGAGCTCGGCCAGCTCCTCGGCGCGCTCTGAGAGGATCGCGCGCTCGCAGCGCGTGGGGTAGTACTCGGGCAGCTCGCAGATCTGATCGAACAGCTGCGCGCCGCGGGCGTCATAGAAGTGCTTGGGCGGAAGCTCCTTGAACGGGCGCGTGAGCCCGTCGAGGACGTCCTCGGCCAGCGAGCGCCCCTCGGCGCCGTCGAGGTGCGATTCGATCACGATGTCCGCCGCGGCGAGCCGGGTTCGCGGTGCCAAGGGCTCCATCACAGCCCCCTCGCGATGCGCACGCCGGCAAAGATCTGGCGGCGCTGGGGCAGGTCCCAATTGCGGAAGGTGATCGACGCTACACGCGGGTGCGTTGCCCACGAGGCGCCGCGCAGGACGCGGTAGCTCTCGCCGAAGAAGACCTCGGAGTACTCGCGATAGGGGTGGGCGGCGAACCCGGGGTATCCGCCGAAATGGGAGGCGGTCCACTCCCACACCTGCCCGACCGCCGCCAGCCCTCCGCCCGCATCCTGGGTCCAGGTCGCCGCCTTCTCCCACTCTGCCTCGGTGGGGAGCCGCGCTGCGTGCGCGCGGGCGAAGGCGTCGGCCTCGAACCAGGAGACGTGGCAGGCGGGGGCCTGGGGATGGCCGGCTGCCACGTCCGGATGATGCGTGATGTCGTACTCCTGCTTCCACGCCCAGCCCTCGTCCGACCACCACTCGCGGCGCTCGTAGCCGCCGCCCTCGCTGAAGCTCATCCAGCTGCCGTTGCTCACCGGCCGCCGCGCGATCGCAAACGCTCCGGTCGTGGCCGTATGGCGTGGGCGCTCGTTGTCGAAGGAGAAGGCCTCGGGGCGCGCGCCCATCTCGAAGGGCCCCGCGGGCACCTCGAGCCAGCCCTCGGGCGTGCGAGCCGGTTGCAGCGGAGGCTCGCCCGCGGGCAGCAGCCCGGCGATGGCCATCGTCTGGCGCATCGTCTCTGTGTGCTGGAGCTCGTGGCGCAGCACCATCTCGCAGACGACGCCGTCGCCGAGACCCTCGCGCGCCAAGGTCGCGACTGTGCGCTCGCGGACCTCGGCCATGTACGCGCGCGCCTGCTCGGGGTCGAGGGCCTCGATCTCGCCGCGGACGGCACGGGGGGTCTCGAAGGCGTCATACAGGCCCGCCAGGTCCGCCCGCAGGAGCTCCAATCCGCCACGACGGTGGGCAAGCCACAGGTCCTCGTAGGCGGCGATGTGGCCGAGGTCCCAAACGAGCGGGCTCATGATCGGCGAGTGCACCGCCTCGAGCTCCGCCTCGCTCAGATGGGCCACGAGCTCGAGCGTCCGCTCGCGTGCCTCGCTGATCGCCGAGAGCAGCTGCTCGACGTCGGGGGAAAGGGGGTTGGTCTTGACCGCGCGGGCTGCCATGGGCTGGCTGTGCTGCGTCACTCTAGAAGGTAAGTCCACCTATCCGTGTAAAGCGTTACAACATCCGCCGCCCCAGCGAGCGGGAATCAGGGGCTCACTCGCCGGTGTCGTTCCAGCTGGCGATGATCGGCCTGGCGTGCTCGTGAGCGAGCGTGCACAGGGCAGCCGTGGACAGGCCCAGGCGTCCGCCGCCCGGGGCCTCCAGCGCGATCCAGCGGGCGCCGAGCACCCGCAGCATGTGGCCGTGGGAGAAGACGGCGCTAGCTCCGTCGATGCCGGCGAGCTCGGCGATCGCGCTGTCGGCGCGCGCGCCGACCTCGGCCGGGCTCTCGCCGCCGGGGCAGCCGTCGCGCCACAGATCCCAGTCGGGGCGCTCGACCCTGATCTGCCCGGATGTCAGTCCCTCGTACTCGCCGTAGTCCCACTCGAGCAGATCCTCGCGAACCTGCGCCTGCGCGCCCAGCCCGCACAGCTCGCATGTTTCGCGTGCACGCCGGGACGGGCTCACGAGCACACGCGCGAAGCGCAGCCCGCGCAGACGGCCGGCCAGCGCCCGCGCCGCCTCACGGCCACGGTCGGTCAGCGGAACATCGGTACGACCGGTGTGGCGCCCGTCGCGGCTCCACTCGGTCTCGGCGTGGCGCACCAAGAGGACCTCTCCGGCGCCGAGGCCCTCGATGCTCATCCTGGGCCCGGCGGCGCGGCGGCGTCGTCGACGATCACGCTCAGGCGCTCGCGCGTGAGCAGGCTCGCGGGCACGTGGCGGCTCTCGTCCCCGAGCATCGCGCTGACGGCATCCGCCTTGCCCGCGCCCGTGGCCAGCAGCAGGCAGCCGCGTGCCGCACGCAGCACCGCGAGGCTCAGCGTGATGCGCTCGGGCGGCGGCTTGGGCGAGTCCGTGATGGGAAGGCAGATGGCCTCGGGGCCCGCGTCCAGCGTCTCGGCGCCCGGGAACAGGGAGGCGATGTGGGCATCGGGGCCGATCCCCAGGACGATCACGTCGAGCACCGGCGGACCGCCGCCGAGCGATGGCAGGCCCTCGATCAGCTCCTGCTCGTATCTGCGCGCGCCCTCGGCCGCCCCTAGCTCTCCCTGCATCCTGTGTACGCGCTCCGCCGGGATGGCGGCCGGGTTCAGCAGCGTCTCGGCGGCCAGGCGGTAATTGCTCTCGGGGTCATCGGGTGCCACGCAGCGCTCGTCGGCAAACCACACCTCGACCTCCTGCCACTCGGCCGGCTCGCGTGCGAGCAGTTCGTAGGTGCGCCCCGGAGTGGTGCCTCCGCTGAGCGCGATATGGGCCACGCCCCGCTGCTCGCGTGCACGGTGCAGCCGGCGGGCGACATGGGCGGCGGCGCGCTCGGCCACGGACTCGGCATCGAGACAGGTGGTCAGGCGAGTCACGCCACCATCGCCCTGGCCGCCTTCAGCGCGGGCACGTAGGTCGGGTCGCGCAGCAGCGCCTGGCGGATGCCCTCGCCGAGGACGCCCTGCTCGCCGCGCGAGGCACCGGGGATGGTCCATTCGTGCTCCTGTCCCCGCGCGTCACGGCTGTGCGCGTGCAGGCCGCCTCGCCCGCGGGCCAGACGCAGGGTCCGCCCCGAGGCGGTCTCGAGCGTCAGGCTCTCCAGTCCCGGCACGAGCAGCTCGGGCGCCGCCTCCAGCCGCAGGCTCACGTCCTGACGGCTGCCGTGGGCCTGGCCGACCAGAGCGTCGCCGTGAGCGACGAGCGGGCTGGCTCGCCACTGCAGGCGCGAGGCCAGCCAGCCGGACAGCAGCATGGCGGCGACCGTCGAGGCGGGGTGGTGGCGCACGGTCGCGCTCGTGATCGTCTGCAGCTCGCGGCGCAGGCTCGGCGGGTCGAAGCTCGCGGCCACTCGCTCGCGCCACGGGGTGGTGCGCAGCCAGGCGAGGTCCACCACATAGGCCTGGCTGGCGAGCGAGCAGGCGCGGTCGAGCGCCTCGTGGGCGATCGGCTCCTCGACCGAGTCCACCAGCACCGCCTGCGAAAGGGCCAGGAGCTCGGCCGCGATCTCGTGATGGCCGTGCGGCGCCCACAGCAGCGTGGGCAGGTCGGTGACGACAAGCGGGTCGGCGATCGTGAGCAGGTCATCGAGGTGACGGTCGCCGAGTTCCACCACGACCGTCTCGTGCAGCAGGGCAAGCTCGCCCGGCTCGGTCTCGCCTTCGGAGGTGATCATCACGCGCGCATCCAGGCGCTCGCGCCGCGGCTCGTAGGCGAGCACGACCAGGCGCGAGGCGTGGTAGCGCCCAACCCCGCGCAGCCGGTTGGCGATTTCGCCGGTCCATTCGCGATCGACGAAGGCGATCATGTTGAGCACCCGCGCGGGCACGTAGTTGTCGTGTTCTGAGTGGACCTCGATCAGCAGCTGGCGCAGCGCAGCTTCGATCGCATCCGGCGTGGTCCCCTGGGCGCTCCAGACCGCATCGCTGCGCGCCTCCGGCGTGGCGCTCATCAGATCGCGCGCCAGCGATCGCCATCGCGCAACAGCCCGTCGGCCTCCTTCGGCCCCTGCGAGCCCGCTTCGTAGGAGGGCAGCGGACCGTGCTGCCGCGGGTTGGTGTGCGCCCAGTATTTGACGATCGGGTCGCAGATGCGCCATTGCGACTCGACCTCGTCGTTACGGGTGAACAGCGTGGCGTCGCCGCGCATCGCGTCCGTGATCAGTCGCTCGTAGGCCTCCGGAGACTGCGAGAGGAAGGCGGTGCCGTACTGGAACTCCATGTTCACCGGGCGGATGATCATGCGTGTCCCGGGGATCTTGGCCCCCAGTCGCAGCGAGACCCCCTCGTTCGGCTGCAGGGTGAGCACGAGCTGGTTGGGCTGCACGCCCAGCGAGCCATCCTGGCTGAAGGCGAGGTGGGGGACCGGCTTGAGCGTGACCGCGATCTCGGTGATCTTGCGCGCCAGGCGCTTGCCCGTGCGCAGGTAGAAGGGCACGCCCGCCCAGCGCCAGTTGTCGACTTCGAGGCGCAGCGCGGCGTAGGTCTCGGTATTAGAGCTCTCGGGCACTCCCTCCTCTTCCAGGTATCCGGGCACATCGTCGCCGCCGGCGTGGCCGGGACCGTACTGGGCGTGCACCGCCATCTCGGGAATCTCGGCCTCGGTGGGCTGGGGGATGGCCTGCAGCACCTTGACCTTCTCGTTGCGGACCTCTTCGGCCGTGAAGCTCACGGGCGGCTCCATCGCCACGTGGCAGAGCAGCTGGAGCATGTGGTTCTGGATCAGGTCGCGCAG
>ODAK010000498.1_pt1 | contig 45340 bp, 60 predicted proteins | sample 1539591 | NCBI WGS metagenome assembly ODAK01 (sample SAMEA3539303, study PRJEB22396) | soil metagenome | biome: tundra; feature: field; material: soil | place: USA | collected 2010-05 | depth 0.15 m
ATAATATTGCTGGGCAGAGCGCGTCCCCCCAAACCAGGGATGCTCAATTATGACATGAACATTATAGTTTTTCCCATGAAGATCTTTGATTGTCTCTTTAATAAAGTCTGCTATTCCCTGTCCTACAAGGAACATATTCTTGGTATTTCGAATGTCTGACTTCAAACGACCCCATTGGATAAATGAGACACTGTCTTCGTCTACCCTCAGAATTGAATATCCTGTCTGATCCTTAGCCAGGTCAAGAGAAAATATTGCAGTCACGTGAGAGTAGCAATGACCCTTAAAACACTCCCCACTCATTAAATCACCTCAAAAAAACGTCCTTGGAAAAATTGGGATAAAGACCCCAACTCCTCCAAGGACCAGCTTAAGCTATTGCCTCCTCTGCTACTTTAGTCTCGACTACCGTAGTTTCGACAGGTTTGACTTCTTGCGTCTTACCCGCGACCAAGTCAGAGAACACGCCAGCATGCGCTGACCCTACCCCCGTCCCCGGAATTGCCCTACCCAAAGCGGGCGCTGGAGCAATAGCAGGAGACTGAGGAGTAAGAGCAAAGTTATTCCCCCCAGCAAATGGATTATTTGCAGGAGTAGCCGCTATCGCTGGAGCATTAGTCTGACGGAGTTGCGCAACAATGTCCGCTTCCGACTTTACAGCCCCAAGCATTTTATTCAATGGCCCATTATACAAATCAAGGGCCATTGCAATAGTCTCTTCACGGAATTCTGGAGGAGCCAATAACCACTTCGACTCCGGAGCCGGTTGGTATTGTTTCTTCGCAAAATTCGGATCTGTACACGTCACGATTATGTCGTGATTATGAAGACCCCAAGTAGAATGAATACCCTTGAGAGACTTCCAATGTTCAGGATTGAAAACAAAAGCTTCCAGCTTAAAACCACCTGATTGCAAAATGTTTCCGTACTGATCCGTGTCATAATGGAGAATAATACCTCCAAAGGCTGTCTTCACCTCCCCATACGCCGAGACACAAGCCCTCATGAGTTCAGGATTGCTTACCGGAGCAAGGAACTTCTTGACATTGCGCGCGTCATTGGCCCCATAGAACTTCGAGAACAACTGAACGTGCTTGAACTTCGGAGAAGGCGCTCTCCCCTCTACAGCGGGATTGAACAAAATAAGTGCAATACGAGTTACTTCATCCTTTCGCATAGCAGGGAAGTATTCAAGCGATGAGAGAGGAACATCTGTATCAAAATCAACTTCATTATACGCAGAGGATGTGTTTGGTGCAGATTGAGGAATTGCCAAAGCCTGTGCTTGACCTGCAGTTGGAGAAGCGAATGGAGCTGGAGCTGTAACTGTTGGAACTACTGGTGCGAATGGATTTGTTGCCATATATTTTCCTTTTCTTTACTTGCGGTTTTCAATAAGATTAAAGCACAGACTACTCCATGCGTTATTATATAGGGATTACAGTGTAGTTTTATTCAAATTCTTCAGTAAAAATCCTATTGGATCACGATTGCCCTTAGAAGAGTTACACGATTTGCAAATCAACCAGATATTCTCTATTGCATTCGAGCGGAGAGCTTCATTCTTGCCAAGTAAAGGATAGAAATGGTCTATCGTAGGCTTCCTATTTTTATTACAGCAAGGACAGATTCCAGTCCATTTTGATAAGAGAACTTCAAGTTGATCCGCTGTAAAATTCTCTTGACAAGCATCTAGAGCAAATCCTCGTTTAGCAGCATACTTAGCAAAAGTCGCTTTCCCCTCTAGGGAGGCCCTATACTCTACCCGATACTTTTTTTGATATTCCTTTCCACCTAAAGAATTAGCCCATTTATCCCTAGATGATTTCCCTTTTAGAGTTATAGCATATTTGATCCTAGACGATTTCCCTTTTGGAGAAGCCGCATACTTAGTCTGAGTTACCTTCCCCTTTAGAGACACAGAATATTTAACATCTGCTGCCTTCCCATCCAAGGAAGAATTATATTCATCCCGAGTTGCCTTCCCTTTTATAGAGGAATTATATCTAGATTTAGCTAAGTCTAAAGACTTCTTCCCTTTTGGGGAAGCCGCATACTTAGCCTGAGTTGCTTTCCTCAGCAATTTTTTTTCAGATATCTCCATCTTTTTACTAAGATATTAGATAAGAAATTATTTTCGATTCATGTACTCGATTCCCTCTTCCCCCTCCTCGTATTCTTTTTCTTCAACTAATGAAGTAGTCTTTCGACGAGACAATCCCCAATTAACTTGTTTCTCAGCTTCGTCTACTTTGCACAATAACCTGATGGAAGAGATTGTATTCAAGAGGAGATTTAGTCTAGGACCAAGTATAGATTTCTCCAAAGTCTGAACCGATACCCTCCCTTGATAATACTTCTTCTTATACACTAAGAGATCCGCCGTGACATTCTCAGCAAATCTCTTACGCTCCGCAAGATTTTTAAATGTCATCTCATTTATATCTTCGTTGGTAACATACGCTGTGACAATGTCAATGAGGGAATCATATATTTCCGTAACCTCCTTCAGAATCGAGACATAATGATGGGCCTCATCCTGAAGAGACTGGACAGCCGCAATGTGTGTGTAAATAGTTTGAAGAGCCTCTTGAATTTCCATATAAGTAGGATTATCACGCGATAACCCAAGCATCTCAGGCTGGAAAGGAATGACGCTCTGTGCCCTTACCTGATAATCTGCGACCAGAGAAATCACATCCGAGAGATTTAGATTCTTAAGGAAAGGCATAATAATGCTATCAAGTGCCGCCCGAATTAGATTGGTCTTTATCTTAACCCCTAAATCCAGATGATTTGAGACAAGCCAATCAGTAACCTCCTCAGAGATTCGATATGTCGTTATGGGATTTTGAAAGACAGATTGGGTTAATTGATATCTAAGGTCAGAAACTGATGCAATTGTCATAAATCTTAATCCATTCCTAAGGAATAATCGTGAAGAATGTTCAGAAGAAATAAAGTATAATCTTTGCGTACCCTTTTTTCAGCTGCCCACAGATACTCAGTGAGGTAAGTATCAGAACTTGGAAGGTTAAAAAACTCAGAAACCCTCTTGACATCTAATTCAAGAGCCCGAGTAACTATTGCATGATATAGAGTGACTTCGCGAGAATTAAGCGAGAGTACATCCTTCACAGGAAGAGTCCGCATGAAGTAATCCACTCCAAACTCTGAGTCTCCAACCTTGATTATCTGATCAAAGCCATGCTTAGAATTTGGGAGACGATTTTGATCCTTAATAAAAAAATCGAAATGATCCCCGCTAAGCCCAGATATGACCTCCGCGCTAGAACCCCTCAATGAGTATTCGATGGAATTATTGAGGACCCCTCCGTAACCAAGGACTTCACCATCTTCTATTATCGTTGTAATACCCGTATTAGAAGACTGATAAGAACTCGTTGTTCCCTTCTCCCCACGCAGGATGTGCGTCGTCTTGACCCTGTATCGAACCTGGAGGATATCATCCAAGACACAGAGTATATTTGGCCATGCCTCACGCCACACAGGTTGCCAACCATGCCTACAATTATTTACAGCACCCTCAATCTCCATCAAGCAGGTTCCTTCTCAAGTACAGTCATTGTGGGTTTCTTCACGAATGGAAGAACATCAGCCTCTAGTGCTCCAGCCTTCTTCGACACAATAGCGAGATCGAACATCTTAAATGTTCTTATTAACGTTCTTGCCTCAGTGTCCCATCCACTCTTTTCCTTCTTGGAAAGAAATCCCCAAGTTCTAGGCGTATGGTTATACTGGACATAGAGCGCCTCAGCGATCAAATTTTCAATTTCAGACATCTTCATTTCCCTCTTTCTTCATTTATATAGGATACCGACTTTAATCTTCTCTCCTCCAACTCAGCATCAACCTTCTCCATCAATTCCTTCTTTATATTTGTTATCGAGAATTGAGAATCAAATTCTTCTAAAATTTCAAGTTCCTCGATTGGAGTGACATCCGATACACTCTGGACCCCAAACAGATCCTCCTCCACCGTAGCATAATGCTGAAATTGAGCCCAGTAATTCGTGCTATCTTTTGAAGATTGATTTAGAGATTTTCCAAAGAATGCTGAGACGAATCCAAAATCAAAATCCTTGTAAAAGAGACTGTGTTTAACCTCCGCGTGTCTGGACTTAAGCAACATAATCAAATCTGTTGCCTTCATCTTCTTATGATCTTCCTCATTTAGCGTCTTCTTGCGCGTAATGGGAGTATATGCATAGAACTTTTTGAGGTCAGCCACGGACAAATACGGATTAGTCTCCGTGAAAATCCGGAGACGATCATGTAATTTGAGAACCCCTTCTTTTACATTTATAGGATTGACATTTTTCCAATTGCTACAACTTAGAAAACTGTACGTCACAGGCAAATCCTGATCCTTGTCAAGAGCCCACACCCCGGAGGATACCCCCATTTGTGCGCAACGTCCTCGATAAGGATTCAGCGATCCGTCTTCTCCAACTTCCCTCTTAAAATATTCACATTCCTGACAAGAGGAATAAGAATCAAGCACTCGATCCGAAACCTCCGGAAGTGTATACTCCCCCTGAAGAACATGATGAAGAGGTTTGTACCTCTTCTCCTCATAAATAGGATTACGAAGCCACTCTATCAGAACACTAGGGACATCTTGCCCCAAGTTTTCCAGAACATGATCCATATCATCATTATAATACTCCAAGATTTCCTTGAATATACATAACGTAGATCTCCAATGCTCACAAATATTATGATGATTACTCTTCAAGTCTATGAGATCATAGAAATAAAACCCCTGGCCATACATATTGCTCAGAAATTCAGGATCACGAAGTGCTTTTACCCCCGAAACCTTTACTCCAACTCCCTCAGGGGGCTTAGCTAATCCCGCCCGAAAAAACCCAATATGACAACATCTCCCCGAACTTGAAAGAACCCTGTTGTAAACCTGTGGAGCATGTTGAGAGCACCCCAGACAGTTCCGAAGGCATTTTGCCATTAATGAGTTTGCTCACTCCAGTGGACATTATGAGAGTACAGGAGAATATTCCTTCCAATCTCCGTGGTCTTGTACGCGACATCCATGCCTATCTCCCACAACTTCTCAACATATCCCCATGATTCCAATTCCTCATACGCCTTTGCAGAAGCCCTATTCTTTCCTACAGTAATCCCGTCCTCTTGATCCGCCGACCGTAAAGACAAGTCCCTTATTGACGATATGGAATTCAACGAGAATCGTGTCATATTACTCTGGCCCCCTGATTAAAACTTTAGCTGATTCAAATATTTGTTTCGAAATCCTAAACTCTTCCTCAAATCTAGGATTTATCACCTGATTATCAACCACTACTTCTTTTACCCCCGACTGAATTATAGATGTTGCACATCTGGCGCATGGGAAAAATGGGGTTACATATAAAGACGCCCCTTTACAGGAAATCCCAAACCTACAAGCATTTAGGATTGCATTCTCCTCCGCATGAATTACCCATGTATATTTTAAAGGCCTCTCCCATCGTTCAGGAACGTTGTCGTTAACCCCAGATGGGAAACCATTATACCCAGTTGAAATAACTCTATGATCATTGACTATAACAGCCCCCACCTGATTTGACGGGTCCTTTGATCTAGTAGCCGCTAACCTAGCAAATTCTACAAAATACTTATCCCAACTTCTACTAGGATCATGATATAATAAATATGCCGACGCAGTTCTTAATATGTTGTAATCCTCTTTAAACACCCCAATTGCCCTATTACATTTCTGACATAACAACCCTCTAACCTTACCTGTTTTATGGTCATGATCTACAACCAGTACCCCCTCGTTCCCAATACCCTCAGGGAGTTTCTTGCATATAGCACAAACCCCTCCTTGCCTCTCAGAGATAGAATCATAATCCTCTATAGATAACCCATATTGACTCAACCTCCACTTTCTATCCATCTCTTTATACTCAGGTCTTTTCCAATATTGAACTTCATTTGCCCTATCTTGTCCCGCAAGCCTTATGCACTCCTTACAGATATATTGCCCATTCTCTTTAACCTTACCAGCTAAAAAAGAATTTTCGCATTTCACACAAACTACATCTGATTTCTTATTTGATTTCCGAATCTTTCTTGGCCCGTTTGATTTCCTAGTCATTCCTGAATAGCCTCGTGAAGCTCAGTCTCTTCAGCCTTAGTCAGCGGTTTCGACCCGTCATACATGCTGTCCGCAATTGCAATAACTGTCTTGTCATCCTCAATGTCAATCACCTTTGGAAACACCACAGGACTCTTATCCGAGGTTCTTTTCCCATAATTATCAACTTCATGCTCCTCTTCCTCAGGAGATTCTAATGTCTCTCCTGACTCCAGAGCAAGAAGATCCTCATGCGTCATCCATATAGCTTCCTCAATCCACTCATGAAAACGAGGTTCCTTGCTCACTGACTTCAGAAAAGCCTCAGCCCACTTATAGACCATACCGAGGGGTCCAATGACCCCTACTATCAAGGCCGGTGGAACACCATGAGTCAGACAATATGCGTGAACCTTAGGATTGAACACCAAAGGAGAGACTGAGGCGCGCATAACCCCATCTGACCAATCAAGGAACCCATTACCACTGTGATCCCCCCCCCATTCCTCAGGAATTGTTGGTTCAGGGAACCGCTCGAAAGCAGATGTATCTTTAGGAATAGGAAAGACAAAGATACAAAGACCTTTATCCTTAGACAACAGATTTTGTATCAGAGATGTCCAATCTGTTGCATAGAAAAGATCGTGCTCCGTAATTATACTCTCAGACATGTTTACCCTCCAATAAATAGCGCACCGCCATGGCTGCAACCTGAACTGCCTCTACACGTGCCGTGACAAGACTATTTGCTTTAATATCATCCCAGAGTTCTTCAACCTCCTCCAGAAGAACCGCATAACCCTCATGAGCCGAGGCTTGAGGACGAGGAAACTTCTTCAACGCTCTGAGGACTTCAGCCTTAACTTCCACGAGTAGAGCGTCTACATCAATCTCAACAACACCCCATCGCGCGGCTACAAGCTCTTCAAAACGCCTGTCAGAAATCTCGTTGTTTCGAGCGTCCTCTTCTTCTCGACGTTTTTGTTGTTTATTAGCTTGAGTCCACGCAAAATCCAAATCGTCTTCAAGACTCCCCATCCTTATCCCCTCTCATTACAGAATAAACAGTTTCAGGCACCCCTAATAGAGAACAGAAAGCCTTACGAGCTTCATGGTTTTTACGACCTCCCCACATATCATTAGGGTCTTGCCAAGCAAGATACGCTACAACGGTAGCGATATCATTTAAATCTTTTTGTTGCTGTTCCCCATGTACCCACTTTTCAGGGTTAAAGCCATTCGCCATAAAAAAATCTCCACAACAAGAGGGGAAAATCCATTTCTTATATAGGGAAAATCTAGAATCCTCGTTGCTTCTGTCTCTGCTCTTTCGCCATCTCAATCCATTTTAAGGCATTCGGATTTGTTATAGGAGATTGCACAAAATGGACCAAAGCCCGCCTGACCTCCGCCAAAGTATCTGATTGCATTTCAAGAGGCCCAACATTCTCGACACATATAAAATGACTTCCGAATAAATTCTTATACTCATTGATGAAATTATGTAACGTTTTCCAGATGTTAATAACATCCTCGTCCTTAAGCTGCCTTCCCCCCTCAGCCCCTCTCTGTTTATTTCTCTGAATGCAACCCTCAAGAGTATTTTCTACAAAGATCATAAAAGTATCGTATCCAGCTTCTTCCAGATCTCTCTTATGATCTACCTGATGATTCATAGATTTGCCTGTGCCGTCTATCAGAAGACCCAGCCGCCCCTTTAAATAAAGATCTTCCCTAGAGCGAGTGAGCCCTTTGGCTTCATCTCTAATCATCCTTAGCTGTAATCTTTGATCATCATCCATTTGATCAAAACGAAATGGAAGATTCAGACGAGATAGAAGAGATGTGGTTATATCATCCTGATCTAGGACCTTTAATCCAAGAGGATTCAATCCAAGACTATTCTGAATGGTCGTCTTTCCACTCCCAGGAGACCCTACGAAAAAGATTGCCTTGAAAATTCCAGGATCATGTATTCCAGCTTCTTTTCGAATGCTCAATCTGTTAAACACACCTAGAACTCCTAATTACACCTCATTTTCATGTAATTCTATTAGGTCTTTACCCCTTTCGCCCCTTTCAGATACCTTTCAGTTGCCGCTTTATACATCAAAAGTTCCATATTCAATTTTGTTGGAATCCACTGTCCATTATAACTCTTCCCTAATGCGGAGGAAGATAAATGAAGTTCATCCTGTGCTCTAGTAACAGCAACATAGGTTGCGCACAGATTCTCTTCCTCAGGATCCAATTTAGGATTAGACAGGCTACACAAATTGGCCACAAAGACCACAGGGGCCTCCCTACCTTTGAACGCATGAATCGTGGCTAGTGTGACTTCCGATCTTCTACCCTGCTGGTCCGCGTCAACATCATCGGGCTCCTTATCATCATTTCCTAACGCTAAAATACTATGAATATAATCAATCTTACCGATGCCAGATAACTCCTTATAAGACTGATCCTCCATAAGAGTGTAATGGATTTGGTCTAAAGTACGACAGACCTTCTGAAAGGCTTGATCCGCGAACTTCCATCCGAACTCCTTTTCTGAGTCATCCCCTTCAAACGCCCCAAACATATCATAGAGACTCCGAATCTCACTAGATAAATCAGGAATCTGATACCCCTTCCCCAACGCCTTGTCAATGAATGGGACTAAAATCCGATCTCTATGACGTTCTACAGTCTTGACTTGAGCCACAGAAAGGCCCGCAATTTGTCGAACAGGAATAGAAAATACGTTTGCCTTAGGATTGCGCTCAAACTCATGTCTAGCTGCAATTGTAAATTTGGTGAGTAACTGCTCCCCGATTCCTTTAATGGATCCTAAAATCTTCGTGTACGCTAATACATCCCGTGCATTCAAGACCAGAGCGTAGTAAGCAGCCATGACAAGAAATGTAGATTGCTTCGTCGTACTGCGATTATCGTGCTTCAAATGATACGGGACCCTATTGGCAAAACAGGCCGCTTCGATATCTAAGAGGGTCTTATTCGTGCGAGCGAGAACTGCAAAATCAGAATAATTCCGTCCAGTTCGTACCTTTCTCTGAATCTCTTGAGCTATATTATTGAACTCCTTATCAGAATCAGGGAAATCCTTAATCGTTAACGTTCCTTTCCCCAAAGGACGAGCAGGTATCGACGGCTCGTGTGTTTTTGTCACGAAGTTCTCCGCCAGATAATTCGAGATACGAACTAGCTGCTCAGCAGAACGATAATTTGTATGGAGAAAATGCTCCTGAATAGTCTCAGGTGCCTCTGTCATCTTCCCTGAGGGATGTGGAACCTTCGTGGACATAATAAATTGGAGATCTTCCGTTAGCTGAGGGACCGCCGCCCGCCAGAAATATAGACACTGACGAGGGTCACTAACCAAATTAAAAGATCGACTCATTTAAGCACCCCAATAATAATTCAAGTCATCGAAACACATCTGCCACGAATTACCCATTTCAACCCAACTAATCTTCTTCAGCTTTTTTGCAACTTGATCTTCCTGATACGCACGATCCCCGGCTGGACACATACAATAGCTAAACCAACAACCCCCCATTGCATTACTGAGTGGATCTTCAAACCATCCCTTATCATCACATGTCTGGCATAAAGGAATGTCCCACTCAGGTTCACTCATCAAAACTCCTTATTTTCTTAGGTTTACATGGATGGTATAATCTGTAGCCTCAAAGAAAATCAAAGCAAACAAAGCCACCTTCTTAGGTTCGTACCATTTGCAGGAAAATACGTCTAAATACGTTGTGTTCGTCGCATTAGCAAAATGAGCCGAGATCATCGAAGTCTCAATGAATTGCTTCATTGAGTACCCCGCGACCTTCTCATCCTCCCCAAAATTAACAACTTCACATTCCCCAAATCTCTTCATGTCAATCAAGTCACAAAGTTCAAGGACAAATTGCTTGATTTTGTCTGAGTCTCGTATTGTCTTTGGATTACAGTTGGATAGGTCGACAGATGACGACAGGCCCCATGCGCCTAGAGATTCAAATTCTCCTTTCGTTTCCATAACATGCGACCCCCTTATTTATGCGTCCGAGGATTAAACCTTGTAACCCGGACTCCAACCATTTTAACTAAACAACTCTGATATCATTAGGTGTATCACACGTACTCTTCTTCGCCCCCACTTAAGTATCAACTATTTTCCATATATGAGACGACATAGAGCAAATTGCAAGGTGTCCATGTCTTGTGCCTCATCTAAAAACCAGTGCTTATATTTATCCTGAGCCCGTTTCAGACTGACAGGATGATTAAGCAAATACACTAAGGGATAATATAGGATATCCGCGAAATCGAACGTTCTTTGATTATATCTAACCGTCAAGAGATGTGTCAAGAGTCTGATCAAATCAGGAACTGATATCCCAGCCTCCGTGGCATAATAATTCCTAATAGTTTTCTTCAGGAAGTCATTCAAGACAGGAGCTTTCTTAGAGTTTGTGATTATCGTCCGACAAGTAGCATCCAGATAATTGTACCTGTCTCGTACCGATGACTCCCAAATAGGATTTGTATACGGAAGAACCTTAACCGCATCATCTATCCACAAAGGAGTCGTGAAGAAATGAAGCTCATTGTTCACTATTATCTTTTGAATTTGTTCGTGTAAAACCCTGATGTTTGCTTCTCTCCATCTCTCTCTTTGTTCTGGGAAAAGATCATATCGTATAGATCGCCTAAGAAGACTAAGATCCGCCGCCTCAGATAAAATTGTCTGATTATGACCTTCATTAGAGGCGATAAGATTGTATGCAAAAGAATGGATTGTTCCTATGAATGGCATAGGAGGAAATTCCATCTGAAGAGCCCTTTGAAGAGCCTCCTGGAACCTTTTCTTGATCTCTCTCCCCGCCTTATTAGTGAATGTGATCAAAACCATATTGTTCGGATTCACATCTGACTCGTGGGCCAAAATATTGAGAGCACGAGCGATGAGTGAAAATGTCTTGCCAGAACCAGCTCCCGCCAAAATCTTATGTACACCCTCCCTGGGGGCATCGCAGACTAACCTCTGATCATGATCTAGAGAAAGCCCTCCAACATACTTCTTCAAAGCCTCCCTATGATCGGAGGTCAGAAAAAAAGTAGGAGTTGAGACTATTGTATCTTCCTCATCAAAGGAAGTTTCCTGAATTGCCGAATTGACAAAGGGATTCTTATCCATTAAGTCGTTGTCCCTCCGAAATTTCCACCCCCGAAATTTCCCCTGAACATATGGATCGACTGAAAACTAGAGGTTTGAGTCTGTATATCAACCCTATAAGTATATTTATTGGCCAAAAGATTCATATCCTCCAGCGTTGCAAGTTCTGTAGTAATTTTAACCTTCGCCGCCTCAGCATTCTCAATTGTACTCTTGCATATCTGCAGGAAAATATTTTCCTCACTCTCTTCCCCCAGAAATGAAAATCGTTCTAGGATTCCATTATATTTTACAATATCAGACCCAATCTTATTTAAGATCATAGAGATATCATTCTTCTTATTGACAAAATGCTCAGCCCATGCCGACATTGGGTTATAATGTATTGGATCTTGGATTTGAGACAAGATCTGCGTCATGACCTGTCGAAACAGAGCCCTAACTTGAACCTCACGAGGAACCTCAACAGGCCCAGACTGAGGTATACCCTCGCGGTCATACTTCTCACGTTTATCAGCATTAGAGAGAATGTCATACGCAGCTTGGATTTCTTGAAATCTCTCCTGCGCATCAGGAGATTTATTTACGTCAGGATGTAATTTCTTTGCCTTACGTTTATGAGCTGTTTTAATCTGCACAAGAGTTGCCTCAGGGTTAACCCCAAGCCGGTCATAAAATGTCGAGTCAACAACCATAAGTCAAATCCCCTAAATAATTTCATACCGAATATAGGGGAAACTATTCTGATGGAAACGTCCGTTTCCTGAGTATTGGATGTACAAAGTATTTCCCGTCCTGTATTGTAAAGGCAACAGGAACATTGGAATACTTCCTAATTAACGCAATATCATGTGTTTGAACCCCTTCACCTATGAAATCATTAGTCTTCACAGAAACCAATTGAATTCCACGAAGAACCATATCATTAGTGAACTGAGCAATCAATACACGATCCGCGTCTGTGCTGGCCGTAACAGGGTTAGCTTTCCCGTCTGACCCAACTGCACTATGAGTTTCCTCAGCAATTACCGTATTAATTATTCGAGATGGACCATGATTGGCAAAATCTTCAGGTGTCAAAGGAGGCAATTCCTGAGCCACAGGAGCTTGAACCAAAATATCTTTAACTTTCCTTGCCATATCAAATTCCTTTTATTACGAGCCTAGTAAAGTGGGAAATATTAGGTTTACCCCAATTCTGATTCAATATTCTCCGGAAGGATCACAAATGATTCCATATCAAGTTCACAAACTTGAGCGATTACGTTTCCGTCTACGACCGCTGATTCAGTAGGTTTCAAAATTCCCATACCAACAAGAGACTTGAAAGTGGCTAAATATGCCCCAGACTTCCTAATCAAACCATGTTTTCGCTTAAAATTGAAATCCGCATCATAGGCGCGGAGGTCTAAACTGGGATATTCATGAGAAATAATGGTTTTCGATTTAATAGAAGAGCATGGATAGACAGCCAAAATCACCTTTGGCTGTTTTGATATCAGATAAACAGAGAGTTCCAGGAAGAACTCTCTGCCATTAAATTTGAACTTTGGGATCATGTTTTTCCCTCTGATCTTTGATAGTCTGAAGAGTGCGAGCCAACTTGGTTATATTCACATAATCCGCTGGAAACGTGTCAGATGTCTCTATGATATCCCCTTCTTGATATCCTACCATTGCCTGTTCATACCGACGATGATCCTCATCACCAAAGCTCTTGCATAAAACATCCCATTCTTTTTGATCCATTATCCTTGTCTGCCCCTCAAAAGCAACTCATCGCATTTTGGAACAACTTGAAAGAGTTCCGGAGGGGCAAGGTACATTGTATCCAAAGTCAACCCCCCATTCTTCTTAATAAAATTCTGAACCTGGACCGGGTACACACTAAACTGCTCTTCCGTAGCCCCTTTATTTATTTCCTTGCCCATCACAGGATGTTCTAATGTGCCCACATTCTCTGTCATAGCATGAAATCCCAGGACCGCATTATCCGTGACACACGCCTTCTCGTCTACTAGGAAAAAAGTACAAGCCGAGATACATCTCCCGTCTATAATGATACGGGTTCCATTCTCATGAAACTTCGTAGCTAATTCCCAATACTTATACGTGAAACCCCCAAGATCATTCCTTACTGTAAAGGTATTATGAATGTTATCAAAAGACTCAACCTTCTTATCATGGTTCCCTATGATAAATGAAATAGCCCCCAGTGCCACGACACCCAGAATTAATCCAAATCCTATTTTACGATTCATTTTGCCTCCTCAACCAGACCTGGATCTGTAATCCTCTTTATATGCTCCGCACGCAACTCACTGGTCGATAAAGGACCAGACAAAAAAATCCCCGCCACGTCCTCTTCAATAGTCCATCCAGAAACCTTCGAAAGTTTCTCTAATATCAAACGACTTTTACCCCCAAGTGTGACTGGAACACGAATCTCAGTGCATTCCAAAAGAATCGTCGCGGCCTCAATATCAGCCGAAGGCATGACCGATTTGTCTACAAACGTTATCCCAATTCTCTTGTCAATATGCAAGGATTCAATAGGAATACCCAGGATTTATCTCCTCTTGATGAAGGGTACTATCTTGCCCTCAACCTCAGAGACGACCTTATTATCCTTCTTAGGAGCTATTGAGGCCGTGACGACCTTAATATGAGCGAGCCCCAATGTCAGCAACTGAGACCCCTTAGGAACCTCCTTCAAGGCATCAACCAGCTTCGCAAGAGCATAAGTCCTATCTGCTATTTGGTCAGTGATGCTATCCCCCGAAAAATCATCCGTCATATTTAAGACTCCTTGGATTCTTACCATATAGGTAATTTTTGCTTAGACAATCCTGACTTGTTCCTTCAACCGTCTAAGAATCTCAGGTGATGCTACCCCCTCACACCAGTCAGTCTCAATTCCCCCACCATCGACCCAGAAGAATGCCGCTTCCTCGTCAGACATAAGCTCTACTGTGCCTCTGGAAAAATAAGTGGAATGATGGAAATCGCTGTTCTCAGCCTCTTCATACTTATGGACTTCGAGGACCTCCCCGTCAAGAGTGGAAAAACCCCCAGACCAGAAAGATCTTCCCTTCCAAACTCCTCTATTTTTCGAAGAAACACTCAAACGACTAAACATCTAACCTCTATCCCTGAGAGAACGATTCATCTCCATATACTCCTCAGGGTTTTGTAGACGCATATCCTGGTCGCTCTTGTCCTCACGACACTTTCCAGTTCCCGAGCACCAATCACAATCCCCATCTTTGTAATGCCCAGATCCGCTACAGCAAGGACAAGTCCTCATCTTAAGGCCCTTCTGTTCCTCAAACTTCTTCCTACGATCATTCTTGCGTTCTTGATAATCATCAGTCAAGGCTAGTTTTTTGAACATCATCTTTCCTCGTGATCCGTCCAACACCCCTCCGTATTCGCAAATTCTGCATCAGGGCTTGGATGCTTCTCTCCCTTATCCTGATTATCTTCAGTCTCAGCGACCTTTGAGTAACGAATCTGCTGACGGCCATTAGCACGGATCTCATTCTGATGAATGGATAACCCAACAATCTTGCCATCGTTTTCGACTAGGTCTCCTGCCGAACCACAGAATTCCAAGAAATCCTTGGCAGTATTATCAATCGTCGCCTGAGAGATTTTATCAGACAAAAGCATAGTTGAGCGATAATTTTCCTCAAAGGGATCTGGACGAATCGAACGACTGACCTCCGTAAATGGTCCTGTATCCGCCCTAGCAGCCGATCCCGCCGCGAAGTCCGCATCTTGCTTTTTCTTCTGGAGATCTTCAATCTGAGACATATAATGCGTGATCATCTGCATCTGCTTCTGACCTTCGACAGGATCCGGATTCCTCGATATACGACGCTCAGCCAAAAGAATGTCTTGCTTCAAACGATTGATGAGCACACTGTAATCAACCTCAGATTCACCCCCCTCTTCGTCACCACCCTCAGTCTTTATTGAGTCCACCGGCCACTTCTCCAGAACATCCTTGGCAGTAAGTCCAAAGGTTCCAGCGAGCTTAGTCTCCCTTAAATCATAACCAGACCATCCCCCTCCGTTCGCAAAAGCAAGAATCGTTCCTATGATCCGTCCGTCGCGGAAAACTTGATAGCAGTTTTTATCATACTTCTTGACCGTTAATTTAGGTTCAGGAGCTGGAGTCTCTTGATGGCGAGAGGGACGATTCTCATAATAATAGGAATCATCCTCAGCTACCTTAATACTTCCAACCTTCCTTCGATAGGTCTCAAATACCTCCCTCAAAGCCGCAAAATCATCATTGTCCGCAGTCCGCAGCGTATGTCGTCTCTTGTGAAGATAACCACTCATCAAATCGAACAACTCATTATTGTTCGTGCTCTTGGCGAAGGACATGATCTCTTCCTTCATTCGGGTCAAATACCGTGAAATCAAACCTTCTGAGACCCCAAGCTTTTGCGCCACTTCTCCGCTTGAACTTCCATTGAGGAGCATGGGAAACATGGTCTCATAATATCGACCATCAGGTTTGGATTTAAGATATTGGATCAATTTCTGGACTAGATCCTTATACTGAATTTCGCCCTCTCCGTCAAAACTTGGATGACTCCTTCTTGAATCCATCCACTCATCATCCGTCCTGTCATCGCTAGATGGTTTGTAAGTAGTCCTCTTATTCTTATTGAATAATGATTGAAGAACAGGATTGATCATCCTCATTTGAAAAAAATGAGCTATATATTTAGGAAAACTGCTATTTTGCTTATCTGGCCATTGTCCTTGTCTATTGAACTTACTAATCTCCAGTGAAGTTATATTCATCAAAGCGGCCATTATGAGATCCGGATAATCACCTGAGTCTATATGTATAGGATTTTTCCTAATCAAATTATAAGCGATAGGGTTCAGAAAATCATCCCACGATGATTTTCCCTCTGGGTTGGGATCGAAAAGCTCAGACCTTCCCGCTTTCTGACATAGATCCTTGACATAAGCCCCGGCGAGATCTTGACCCCCCCATCCTGCCTTTATCTGCATTCTTGCAAGAAAATTCATTTTTAACCCCGTTTAAAACCCCATCAACCCTAGAATATATTAGGTCATGAAGAGCCTCTAGGTTTTGATAATCTTCTTCATTGCCTTCGACATTGCCCTAACAAAGAAATCATCCGAGAGAATCACTGATGGTGCAACCTCCCCCCGCTGAGGTAAATCATTTGCAAAGAATGAGCCCAATAGACCCCTCAGTGAAATCATCCATTCCTTGACCACCGCAGGGGTGACCTTCAAGGTCCGAGCAATATCCGCAGCTGAGGACTCCTCCATCTTGAGCTTAAAGAGTAAATAAGCCGACGCCTCAAACCCTCCCCCAACATTCGCATTCTTCGAAACGTTAAAGAGGAAGTTTTCTACCTGATGCATGAAGATGTCGTCCGTTGGACTGGACCTCCAATTGCTCTGAGGTAGATTGAAGACCTCGGACTCATGGATCGAGTCCAGACTGAATGCCTTATTGGCTTTATCCAAAGTGCCCTCGAATGAGCCCTCAGACAGAGAGACATGGTTCTGATGCCTTTTGAAATGGTCTCGTTTGACCCCCCTAAGGAACCATCTAAGCTCTGCCAGGAAATATTTGTAATAAGGCATCTTGCCGTGATTATAGCTTGGATCATACAGCGTCCAATGTGGAACATTCTTCCGCGATGGAGCCGGTGCAAGCATGTAAATGACAAAGGACTGAATAGTGTCGTGAATGATCTCCACTTGATGAGGCCCAGAGGGAGTGTGAGATGCTAAAAAGCAGTGAACATTCGGATAGATATCCGTGATGAACTTGTTAATGTTCACTGGAAGCGCATACCCCTTACAGGATTCCGGAATTGGAATCCTGACATTCTTCGGAGCGTCCTGAGATAAATTTGGAGACTTCCTGCGCGCTCTCTTGACCTCTTCCTTGACCTCTGTTTGTGATTGGCTATCTTGAATGACAAAATCCTCAAGATCAATATCCATGAGAGACCCCCGCTTCAGTTGAAAGGCTTAATCAGAGTGGCCCCTTAAGGGATAAATCAACCCCTTGGAGCCTATCGTAGATTCATATTCTAATCGTCAGCCAAGAAGTTTACACTTCCTTAGAGGCATCCTGGGATATAAGATCTGAGCCAGGGTGAGGTAACTTCTCAAGATACCCGTTCTTTGTGTCAATTTCAAGGCGTTCGATCATTGATTTTGGCAAATCCGTCCCATAAGGATAAAAATTTGACTCTGCTGAGACTCCAAAAGTCAAGAAATCCTCCCCTTTAAATTTATCAGGGTCCTCCTCTAATTCCTGAGTCATGTCTTTGAGCTTCTGAATTATCGCGGGAGTCACGTCCTCCATCCTAACCAGAGCAAGATTATCCCTATGCTCCCCACTTCCTTCTGACCTGACCGTCGCAACAGGAAGACCCCCGACCGCAGAAAGACCCCCTACCTCCCTTAGCATATAAATTCGAGCGCTGTCAAATCTTTTCCCAGCCGTCCAAGACCTCGTAACATCAAATTCGCAGTCAAGCTCCAGAGTGAACCCAATATTGAATATCTCCATGATATCCGAGAGCTGCATTGCGATATAGATTCTTGGGATAATCTCCTCAAACGAATCCCCCCTCATCAGATACATCAACTCATCATGAACAGAAGAAATCAGATGCGCCTTAAAATCCTTGTAAGATGGGAGATCATCTGACTCATATTCCATTGGAAGATAGTCAAGTGCGTATGGCGACCAGTTGTTCTCGCGGATGATATGATCCGCCCGTAACGAACCCAGCTTCAAAAACTCCGCAGCTGTCGATTGGATAGGATGATTCAACGCTGTCCTCTTGGCATAACCCTGACGTTTAAACTTTTCCTTAGACGGCATGTCCCTAGGAAGCGCCGTACTATCCGAGGACACGTCCCTTTGACGACCAAACAGATTATAAACCATTCCCGTCTGAAGTACTGTATTCGTAACCCCAGTCATATACACACTCAGAGTCGTGAGCTTCCGAAAGAAATTGTCCACGTTTGTTTGCGCTGATTCTACAGTACAATTAAAGTTATACGCAATGGACCATGCAGATCCCCCATACGTCAATAAAAGACCCCCGATCTTCGAGAGCCCTCTAAGCTCCTTCTTCTTAAACTTGTCCTTGCACTCAGTAAATTCAGCCCCAAAGAACCCCTCAGCATTCAAACTATGCCAATCCCCTGCAACGTCCTTCAATACAGTTCGCTTGAAAGTGCATCTTGATTGAACAGGACATTTGGAGCATTGCTTATCATACTCGTCTTTGTCCATTTCTCCTTCTAACCAACAATAGTATTTACCCCCATATTTTCTAACATAAGATGGTAATTCTATATCCTTCATTTCCTGTTTCTTTCTCTCGCATAAGTAGTATTAGCTTCCCTACAAAGATCACATCTACATGCAAATTTGCAATACATATACCTAGTACCATGAATAGGAGGTTTAATCTTCGCTTTACTTGCTTCAATAGATCTTTGAATACACAAATCTGATGGTCTCTTACCCTTATTAGATTTACTTAAATTCTGTTTATGCTCCTCTGTTCTAATAAGACCCGTATGAGAAACACTCATTTTCTCTTTCTGTTCCTTAGTATGCTTATGCCCCATATGTGACAATCTAAGTGCTTCTCTATGAGATTTCGATTTTGGCACCCCTTTAGAGGCTAAACTTACCGATTTAGATATCCTCTCCCCTATTGAGATCTTACCACTCCCAGCCCACCAAGGATTATTAACAGTAAGGACAAGATTGTAATACCTCTTATGCACCTCCTCTGGTTTAATCATCTTGAGCCATCTATCTTCTTCAATCAAAAGAGATGCCCTATCAGAATAAACAAGAGCTACTACCCTGCGCTTAAAATCTTCAGGTCTGCGCTTATAAGCTTTTCTCATCCACCGAGAGGAACAAATATAACCATCAATTTCTAGACCCCAATGAGACCCTATATAGTACCTTCTACGCTTTCTATCACACCAAATGTAAACAAATCCATACTTTTCCATAAATAACTCCCGTACCTCTCAATACGGAAAATATTAGGTATTAATCAAAACAGGTCCTCCATGATTTGTCCATTTCTCCAACCAAATGACAGTAGGTTTTTCCATTGTAAATATGAACATAATCAGGAAGCGACATCTGATATCTCCACTTCCCTAAAAATAGGCTTTGGCGTACCTTTGAACACCTTAATCCACTCTGGCTCCTTAGAGCAAAGAGTACTCAGTCTCGGCTCGATTGCTGAGTAATCAAGAGATGCAATATAATGTTGTGGTTCATACGTCCTGAAAATTGTCAAATACTCTGCATACTGAGAATCAACAAAATCCTCCGCCGAACCGTAATATCTAAGTTGCCCTTTCAACGTATGAAATACTGCGTTATCTGGGTCTGTCAATGCCCAGTGAAGGTTAGCCTCATGTGCATAGGCCTTATCCGCATGTGGATTATCCCAAAGTTCCAAAGGAAGTGTCTCAAATGAATGACCTACGCGAAATTTCAAGATCAAGAATGCCCGCTCCTCAAAACCAACCCCCCTACGTGAGTGAGGAACCACTGCTATGGGTAGATTCGAATCCTCATGCTCACACCCGTTGTTAAAGAATGGGCACCCCTCACAAGACAATCGAATACAATACAGTTCATTTTGATGCACGAGAAATTGCTTCAAACCCTCAGGCCCAATTAGACTTGGATAAAGTTCTTCGAAGGTTACTTCATCTTTTTCCCCTGTCTCGAACTGTTCGTAACCTATCATATCTCCGCCAACCCCCTACGAAATAAATCCCTTGTCCCATCCATATAAAGATTATTCAGATCTACCCCCGATTCTATTGGTAAACTATTGATTTTCTTGCATGTCTTATGTTTGAACTGAGCCGATGATATTCCCTGAGTATTCGTTCCAGCATCCCACGACCCTGAGTGATATGCATATGTCCTCCTTTCTGTCTTCTTAGAGATCTTTAAAGTGAGACGTTCCGCACCATCTGAGGAAGATGATGATAATCTCCCTGTAGGGACATTTGTTTGTGAAAATGAGGGCTGAATCTTCGTGAAAGGAATAACCTCATCAACATACGAATTTACGAGAGCTGTATTGAAGAATTTGACAAGAGCATTATTCAGCTGACGCCAGAAGACGATATATTTAAGTTGTAAAACATCCGGATGAAGAAGATATAATTCTTCGAGATGATCCTTGTCCGTCGAAGGAACCTTGCTAACTCCCATCTTATGATTCCTTAGAGTCGGAATATCCAACTCCTTGTATAGAAGTTCCGCTAACTGCTTAGGGGAACCGAGTTCGATCTTACGACCAACCAACTTATAAATAAATTCTTCAGTAGCGTGGAATCTCTGAAGGGCATCAAGCGCCGCATAGTACATGTATCGAAAATTAACAGGAATCCCCGGCCTGCACATACGCCGGGAGACGTCTACCATTTTATGATCTAACTCCAAGGGAAGGGGTTGACACCTGAGAACATTGTTATCCTTAATCGTAGAGAATACCTCAAATAACTTGTATGTATTCAGAGCATCGCAATTATGGGCAGATATCCCCGAGGCCCAATAGCAATGTCCGTAGTGATCTAAAGATAAATCATAAACTTTCTTTATCCCCGTTTCCTCAATCCCATATATAACCTCCAACCCCCCATCGACAATGCTTAAATAATCCCCAACTCGCAATTCCCTGGCTTCCCGCCAAACAAGACAAGTACCATCAAATATCTCATATCTCTGATCCAGGCTACAAGGAGGACGACCGTTAATACTCAATGTTTGTTTAAAATCTTTATCTATGAAAGCAGAAATATTTACAAACCCATACCTAGAATCTACCTTAATGAGGTATTTCTGAGTTAAGATCAATTCTCTCAATTGATCAATTGTTATTGTAGCTCGCACACAATTGTTTGATGTCTGGCCATTCAAAGTTTCTTCCAGTTCTCTCAAGAAAGAACTCTGCGAACTGTTCATATGTGTTTCTTCGTTTTCCATATTTTTTATGGAAGAGTGTATGTTCCGCGATAGATAATGACACTCCATTGATATGAAAGATTCTAAATTGCGGATGAGCCGTCCAACTATAGAGATGATGCGCCTCCAGTCCCCCGCGAGCCCCCGAGATGATACACCTCCCTCTGTCACGAGCAAAGACCTTAACTGACCAATATCGGTACCAAGCCTCTTCCCTCCAAACCCTCTTACGAGATTTTCTAATCTCAGGATCAATATCAAAGTTCCAAAGAGGATGTTTATCCCCTCTAGGTCGATTCCTAACCCTTTGTTCTCTTTCACAGTCCTTACACTGTAAAGATCTTTCTGGCCTGTAAGCATTGAGTGGAAACCCAGAAGATTCTTTTCCACACTTACAGACAAACTTAAAAGACGCCTTACTTGTTGTATAAGAGCATTCAATGTATCGAGCCCCCTTCTCAATACAACATCTTCTAATAAATTCAATTCTTTCTTCCTGCTTACCACGCGTCCAATGAACGTCAGATCTGTACTTAGAGCTGCAATCTTTGCAACAAGGTCTTGAATTACCTTGTTGAACATCATTCCATCGTATAAAGGCATCTTCCCCGCATTTGCAAGTAAATTGCATTGGAGTGACCGCTGTCCTATAGGTGTCAAGCCTGGGAATGGCCCCATATTTAGCGAATAAGGAATGAATTTTGGAGGAAGTTTCTTGTCGCATACAGATACGTATTCATAACGTCTGTAATAGGACAACTCAACTTCAACCTCAGTCTCCCCCGAAACGCAAGCCCCATAGACATAAGCATTAACTGCCGGAAGGGTGTCAAACACAATGTAATCTGATTTTGTCTTTTTAGTTCCAAACCCCCTGAATAGTTCATTAATCTCAACCATTTTACGTCCAAGCTTCCTCTCAGATACAAGCTTCAGACCATGTCGCTTATTGTTTACATCAGTCATAAAATCTAAGATCTGATCATCAAAGAAGTAAGGGAAGGGCCGCTGAACTTTGCACCCGTTTAGAGTCAGGACCTCACGGTCATATGCAGCATTCGAATAAATAATGACACAATCTCTATGAAATTCATCAATCAACTCAATTATCGCTTGAGGATTCCAATTAGGAATTCCATCTTCTTCCGTATGACGCACAGGGAGATAATAACTAACCTCACCACTCGACGCCAAACAAAGCCCAACAAGCAGAGTCCTCGTCGTAAGCTTGCCGTCAATATATCTAACACGCACATCAAGTCCTGTAGTTTCTGTATCCAATGCAAGAACAGGCTCATTGAAACCTTCAGGGAATTTTGGACATAACGACTGTGGGATATGCCATAACTCAGCATACAAGCGATCTCTAAAGACTAGAAGCTCCGCTTTATGCTCCTCAAAAGTCTTCCCTTGAGGGTAGACAAGCTCACAATCCACCAAATTCAGCCAATCCATCCCAGGATGTTTTGCGAGAGATTCCTTTGAGAACGTAGCTGGATCTGGGGGAAAATTCACCTTGGGATTAGACTTATGCCATTCTACTAAGTCAATAAAATAGGAATCCTCAAGTGTATCTGGTTTCTTGATCTCAGAATCTTGAACCCCATCCACCACCTTATCATCGATCAAGTCAAAAATATTTGGTTCCTTCAAGGCCGCCAATTCCAAACCTCCGGATTATTCGAGACACTAGACAAATATTTTCCGTCTACCTTATCAGGACGGACCCATTTCGCATGAAAGTCATACTCCCCTCTGCGTTCGACTCGCCAGACAGCCCCTTCAGGCTCATCCAAGCAACCGTGATCCCCCAGCCCCTGATGTTCCATTGCATCCTTTACAGATATAGCACCCCCGATATGTAGAATTTTCGGCATTGGGATATCGAACTTGTCACACAAGTCTTTCAAATGTACAAATGGAGTCCTATAATTATCCTTCATAAGATCAAATGCTGCAAAAGGTCCCCGTGGTAAAGAATAACGAGTACCATGAGCCTGAGCCATCCATTCCCCAACTAACCTCTGACCTGAGTACAAGACCTCTCGCCAGAAATCTTCACGTTCGCGGACCCAATGTGCAAACAACTGATGCTGTTCATATTTGGAAGATTGTGCAAGATACCCTGCGCGCCCGAGAGCCAAGATATTATCATCTACACGAGCAATGCCTACATTCGACCCATCACATTTCTCAAGGCAATAAATGATATCGTGCTTATCCCTAGACCTTTCGGTACAAATCCTCTGCTGCCCCTCATGAACCGAATGATCTCCAGGACCCATGCGACTGCAAGGAAGATGGCCTATGCTGCCATAATTTTTTCTATTAAGAGGTTTCATGTAATTGCACCATCACCTTTACTGGCTTTGGAAATCTCCATCCACTTGGATCCGACCTATCTCTAAATTCTCCATATCGTTCCGTAATATATTCTCTAGCTTCAGCTCTAGTCGTAAACAGAATTGGCCTTGTATCACGCCATTGAAACCGTTCAAGATGACCATCAGATTTATTATTACATGTTTCCTTGATCGCCCATAAAATACTCATGTCCTAATCCTCCTCAAAACTTTATCAGATAAAATAATATGATTCGACTCTTTAGCTGGGAAATTCAAATTCGAAAAACGAAGACCCCGTGCGATCTTCACCGCCGCATCATATGCCAATCCAGCCTCGCGGAGGCTAGTCGAAAGTCCAAGGTAAACATTTTTACCCATAACCCCGATTTGGGCCTTCCACTTCTTAGCACTATTATCCCAAGTAACACCCTTCAAACCAGAACTATTATTGCTACGTAATCTTACCATTACAGAAAACGACCCTGAAAAACCCCATACTCAATGCAAAGTCTATCACGTTCTGCCCGTGCTACTTCTATTGTAGAAAAGACCCCAATGTACTTCAACCCCTCTCCCGATTGTCTCATACTCTTCCTGATAAAATTCTCTTAAGACCTTTCAAATATAGGGGAATATTTATCTTCTTCAACTCAAGGATCTTATCCACCTCTAAGAAAGGAAGAATTGGGTCAACGACCACTCCGCGCCCATCCTCACTATAAAAGATAGAGGAGTCGTACTGAAACCACAACTCAAGAGGAGGAGGAATATGGAACTCTGAATTTATAAACTTTATGGTATCCCTTAAATTTCTACCTCTCCAATCCCTCTCCATCGAATAAGTAAACCAAAAAGAAGAATAAGCCTTCTGACACTTGAAACAATAAAAAGTGGGATCAAATTCTCCAGTATCCTTCGAGACCCTAAAATACCTAGCCGATGCATGCATATCCGACGATCCATGAGAAGCCAATTTGCAAGTGACATAAGCATTGTCTTCGTCAGGGATTACATCTCCAGCCCCGTAATATTCTAATACAGCGGGAAGCGATAACGCACTTTTATAGTAAGCCGCTGTCACAGGTATGAGATTTGAAAACGCCTCATACCCGAGTTCATCTATTACCTGATTTATTGGACAACTTCTCCAATGTGGATGAAGTTCAATTTCCCTCATGTATTAAACCTTACTCTCCTCTGCCTAAGAGGCCAGAAGGAACCTCGGCCATCCGCATAACGGCACAAAGCAATACCTAAGTCCTCAAGACGAAAAGAAAGCCACATAACCTTCCCAGCTAACCAAAGGAGAAACTCATTATAGTATCTCATTGAACCTTCCAGAAAAGATCCGCTAAATAGTCCTGATAATCCGCCGTAGCATCCATGACTCTCTTCTGAACCACGTCCCAAGATTCACCCTTCATCCCGGCCCAATAACCCCCACCCTCAATAAAACCAACATTCAAGAATTTCTTCGCATAGAACTCGCGGAAAGTCAAAGGTTTTCCATCCCATACTTCATTCCAGCGATTCGCTCTTTTCTTCATCTCTTCCTCTTCCTCATTTCTAAGATCGGATCCATAGACCCAGATGGTTCCAGCAGAATTTAAGGAAACTTGATAGAGACATTTCCCCCGTCCATCAATATCCGGTCCATAGATAACATAACCACGGAACACAGAATCTGTGTCTGGCGGTGCATAAAGGACACGCTGCCCAGGCCGAAAAGCCGAGTCTTGCTTCAATATTGCATCCCAATTTATCGGAGATCTCTTCATAAAGTCCATTTTTACCCCCTCAAAAAGTCAAATCAGATGGTGTATATATAAAATAGATGACTGTGACCTCTGAAGAAGGAGTCAAATCAGGATAGAGATGAAGGAGACCCTTTCGAAGATCTGCCGCATTCTCGAATCCATCCGCTATGGCATCAAGATAAGTTAGCTGATTCACAGTTATGTGATCTACGCTAGTGATATTAATAGACAACTCCGAACCATCCTCAATCGTAAAGACAGCAGGCCCCAGAGGGTAATCCCTCTTCCCCTCCCTGATGGTAATTTCCTTGTCCCCAATCTTCACCAAATCCCCCATGGCTGAGGAAAGTGCAATCTCAATCTTCATAAAATCATCTCCAGTTGGATCCTATATAGGATAAAAGTGAGTCCCCAGTTGGATCTTATATAGGGCCTGAACTCTGTATTCTCTATTGTATTGAGAATTAGCGTCCTTACAATCACGACACCTGCACCTATAATGATTATACATATATGATGTTCCATGTTTAGGGGATTTCTTTAACGACTTAATTCTAACCTTACAGCCTCCCATGATAATAGAATGCCTTTCACAATACACAGGATCCTCATACCTATTTAACTGTGCAACACTCGATTTATCATGTTCCTTAGGATCCTCATACCGTAAGGAAGTTCTTTTACTCGCAACCAAACGAGCTTCTGGATAATCGTCATAATGCCCCTTCAAAGCTAAACGAGATGCTTTTCCTTTACCCTTCACTAACCCCTCAGTAACCTCATCCCCTTTTCTGATTTGATAATCCCTCTGACCGTCAGTATACCAATTAAACCCCCTATGATCTTTAGAGATTTTCTTCCCTATGGAAATTTTCAAATCCTCATTAGCCGACCAATGTCCTGGTTGCTGATTATGTAAGTTATAATAACGTTTCCCAATCTCAGATTGAGGAATCAAAGCTAACCACTTACCTTCCTCTAGTAAGAGGTCTTGTCTTGAGGTGTAGACCCTTGCCAAGATTCTCCTCTTAAAATCCTCAGGTCTTCTCTTGTAAGCGTTTCGCATCCATATAGAACTACAGACATATTTATCAGTCTCGAACCCCCAATGAGAACCAATATAGAATCTAGGGTACTTCCTATCCATCCAAATATATACAAATCCATATTTTTCCATCCCTTTCTCCTTTAACTAAAGAGAAAGTATTAGGTAAATAACAAAAGTGGTACAATCAGACATATTCTGAGAAAAGGATTATAGAAAGGCTAAACATCCAGGTTACTATCAGGAGATTTGATATGGAAAAAATTACAGTGTGCCATGCAGACACCCCAAGACCACATGCCAAAAGCAGAAAAAAGAGAACATACAATAAACGCCCATCTGTTTTTTCGATTACCCATCTCCCAATCGGGTACTGGGTCAAAAATCTCATAAGTAAGCCATGAGACCCCTCTAATATGATTTCCAGCCTTCTTTTACAAAATTCAAACCCATAAAAGATCATCTGTCCGCTGGGTCCCAGTCTATCTTCCCAGTATCAAGCCACTTCTTGATGAGAATATTATCTTTTAGATCATCCTTATCCGTAGGAGTATCATACTCAAGAACAAGTTTGCCCCCAAACGAATCTATCTCAAATTCTACACCCCTAGAAAGACCTAGTAAGACCTTAACAGGTCCGTGTCTCTCCTGACCCCCATCCCACACATATATGTTTCGAGTACTAATCTCTAAAAGACCTCTCAATTTACCATATCGAGCTTTACTTTTGATCATAGAAAGCTCACTAAATATTGGATTTTCATATGTCTTCAACGGCAAACCTTCAGTGTCCGTAATCATCTTAAAAAATCGTGCTTGATGGACAGATAATCGTCTAAACATAAAATACCTCCTTCCTAAAAGAAGTATTAGGTAAGTGAGATCCCCGTCAAAATTTCTCGAACCTCCTCCTCGCTTCTCTCGTCAGTATCGTGAAGGGTTAAACCGTGCTTCAGATCTATGTACGCATCGTAAGGATCTTGGATAACCGCGCCCATACGATTCTTTAAATTCTGGAAACGAATCCTGTTTGCCGCCTTCATTTCAGATGTCAAGAGAGCTGTAAATAGATGATCAGAAGAGAACTCAATCTCGGTGAATTCATAAAATGCCTTCATCTCATAGACGCCGCCATTATTCTTCAAACACTCCGTCAACCCACTCCTTGATAGTTTTGCCGCCGTAAACCCTAACATAGGGGCAATCACGCCACGAGCATTACGATGTATCAACAACATATTCTTGAAACTTGCTATCATCTCATTTGTATCATTCCGTTGCGGCACCGCCTTATCTGATTCTAAAGGATAGATCAATGTGATGTAATCGTAGACAACACAATGTACAGGCATAAAAGATTCGATCTCTGTCAGCTTAGCGTCAAGATCACTCAAACGATATCTAGACTTATTCGGCTGATCTATGTAGATATACCCATAAATTGGATTATCTGTTAGATCCCTATCTGCCGTAAAATAGAAATCTTCTTCCTCAGGATTCAGAGTCCCCTTGAAAACCTTATCAGATTCAATATAAGGAGTACCTGGAAATAATTCCTTATTATTTGCATGTGTTAAAGAGAACAAAACTCGACATGCATCATGAGTCATTTCTTTGGTAAAGAAGGCCACATTTCGTCCATAATAAACTGCTTGACGGTAAGCATTATGACGAAGGAATATAGAATTGTGTGTAGATACCATCCTATCCCCACACAAAAAAAGCTTCGAAGGGGAATCAATCTCAATGCAACGTACAGGAACTGACTTTATAGGCTCTACAGATTTAATATAATGCTTCTGATTCTTAGCAACCTTATGCCCCTTCTTAGCATTAGCTTCATCTAAAACCTTAGCTTTCCTAGATAATCTAAAAGCCTCAAAAATTGGAGAAAAGATAAGTCTATATTTCTTACCAATAACCCTCCCATATAATTTCGAATTACTCTCTCTAATATTGACCTTTCCCCCAAGAGATCTAACCAACTCAGCCATGGATTTCGCAAGATTCTCATATATAGTCACAAACTCACAATCCCCTATCGAAGAAACATATCCATCAGTATCCATTAACCCCTGAACAAGAGCAAGTCTTTGCTCAATAGAAGATCTCATATAGATTTGGGGAACTGCCTTCCTTCCCTTCCCCAATATCCCTAACTTTCTTAATTCCCCCTTCATCCCTCCAACAATTCCAAATCTAGTTAAGCTCTTATGTCTAGTCACTCTCCATTGATGAATCTTCGCCGCCTCTTCAACCAATTCAACCATTTCAGATTCCGCAATTGTGATCTCCGCCGCTCTAGACGTACCATCTCCAAGCCAAGCCCCTAAGAGATACGAATTTATAGGAAGATCCACATGCTCACATTGCAACGAATTACACACAGGAATCGAATGATTCAATCTACCTCCAGGCCCTAAGAGAGTATCCATAATCTCTTTTGTCGTATTCACAGACCCCATTATTTTATCTTCAAATATTCTAGATTGATTCCTAAAAACCATATCAGGACGAGTTCCTGTTGTTATTCTAGATTTTCCCCTATGAGCTACTCTCCATTTAAGAGTCTGCCTCTTATCATTCAATCTATCTCTTGCCGTCCATGTAAACCATTGATGACTTTCATCCGCAATAATCTCACTCCCATCAGAAAATGTAACTCTATAACATGGACGATCATACATTACTTCTGTTGCACCTATAACTTGACATTGTTCCCCAAGATCAGAAAATATTGTGTCCCCCACCTTAAGATCCCCCATTGTAGTCCATCCTGTGGGAGTAGGTATTATAGTTTTGCAACTCAAGGCTTTCCCATGCGAAGTATAAGCCCCAATGAAGACCAGATCCCCATCTTTAAAGTTAACATCCTCAAATGCCTTCAGACCACAATTAAAAAACACTCTCCCCTCTTTGGATTTAGATTTAATACCCGCATAAATCTCTTCTAGAGACGTACCCGTACCATTAACTCCTCCACGGCCCAGGTACGACGCCGTAGACCCTTCCGACCGCTGTATCCTACTCTTGAGCCTGTGAATCTCCACTAGAAGATCATCCATCGGAATGGCGATCCCCTTCAGTCCCAGAACCTGCCTTTGAGCCAACCCAAGTTGCATCTTTTGGACAGATGTGCAAGCCTCCTGAAGTGTTTTATCAGTCTCCGCTTGCTCCAAAGCATTGAAGAAGTCAGCCTCATCTTTGTAGTCAACCACAAGAGGATCTTCCATCAACTCTCTAAAATATTGAGCCTCTTTTGAATGTCCTGCCAACTCAAGATTATCAAGAATGTTCTCAGATGTTGGAATGGTGTCATACGATTTATAGAAATCCTCGAAATGATCAAAAATCTCATCATAAATTGGGTCTACTTCCCGAAAAAGAATTTGAAACTTGGAGCGATACTCCGCCAACTTCTTCACAGTGAAGCTTTTTAAAAGGGTCTTAATCACAAATTTTGGAGATTCAAATGTCATCTGTAATATGCCTTTTCTTGTACGAACCTCGTTTTTTACCTGTCATGGTCTTACTACGCTTATCATTAGACTCCTGAGATTGCTTTGTACCCCTATTACCATTATGCATTTCCTCTAAAACTCGCTTTGCCTCAGAACTATCTCTTGATGCCGACATCCTTAATTTTGTAACTTGGGTTACAGGGTTAAGAATAAATCGAAGTTTCTGCGCCTCACTCATATTTAATTTCCCAACATCAGACCTTTTCTTACCTAACTGAGAAACCCTCATTCTCTGTATAGTTTCTTGTGAGGCTTTTCTGCCCTTATTTACACCTGGAAATCTCTTACCCTTATTCGGACCTACACTACCAAATAATGGATGATTTTCACCTGATGCCCCAAATCCCCTTCTAGAAATAGACATATTAATAAACATCTGATTGTTTGGAACATCAAAGAATCGTTGAATAACTTCTTCTCTAAATAAAGCTTCAACATCCGTATTATGAGTTGAAAGAATTAAAGTATTGAATAATTCAGGATGTTCGCGTCTTTCTTGCTGCCATATGGCTTTGTACCTTTTAGAAGTAACAGTGCCATTGTAACCATTCAGAACCTTAAACTCAGTTGTCTTACCAATATAGAAAGGAGGCATCTTGTTACCCCTGTAAAAAGTAATATAGACTACATGCACACCCAAAACTCCTTTAAATGTATATTTGTCCTCTATACATTTATAAGGTAAAGAATACTTTCAGAAGAGAGTTTTAATAACAAACCTTGGAGAATCCGTCATACCATTTTCCTTACTACTGCTGTTAAGAAAGGGGGCTTACTTAGGAAATATGAGAACTCCGTTTGATAAGCCTTCTTAAAAGTATCAGAGGCAATGGCGTACCTAGAATTTATCCACGTGAAATTCTTATTTTGAATACGAGTCTCGATCAAAGATTGCATGGTCTCCCCATAGAAATTGTTATGTGGATCCAATTCAAGATTAATGATGAGAAAATCCAGATCGTACAATTTACTAAATGGATGAGCCTCTAACTTCGACCAAGGTTTCACATACGCCTGAATAATATCAAGAGCCTTCAACGTCTGATGCTGATATTTCATTGCAGAAGACAGAAGAAAAGATTTCACGAAGCTTCTGAACCTCTCAGGAACCACAGCTTCGAAGACAAGATTCCTGGCGAACCCCGCAACGTCAAAGCCCTTTGGAATCTGACCTGGGACATTATAAAGAGGAGTCAGATATTCTATTGCCTCCTGCTTATAGACACAGACACACTTCTTATACCCAGGGGATCCCTGAATGTAACCTTGTCCAAGACACTCAGGGCAATCCGCTATCGGTTTAATCATCCCTCAACTCCTAATTCAGCCATACGAGCTGGATCAAAATAGAAACCCTCTCGTTTCTCCCTACTATGAAAAAGCAATTGATACATGCTCTTATTCTTATACTCCTCCTCCGAGAGATTCTCCCCTCCAATTTCTAAGGCTTTCAAGGAGTCATAATCAATGAGCCCTTGCTCCGCCTCGCCAAGCACCTGAGCCATAATTTGCATCTGTTTTTGCATTGAAAGATATTCGTCTAAATCCTGACTGTCCTTCACGAGGAGATAATATAGGAGCAAATTAGAATGCTTTGAACCCAATCTAGACAAGCGCCCTGCAAGTTGAACCAGATCTCCTCCCGTCTTCGGAAGAGTTACCACAATCAGGACAGAAGCCGCTTGAAGATTAATTGTGTCCGAGCCAGCATCATTGATGATGATCAAATTATAATCTGATTTCTCAGTAAACCACTTCTTATACTCTTCCCTTTGAATTGGGGCTACATCCCCCGTTATTGTCAAAACCTTTGAATACAATGGATCCATTTCACCCTTCCTAGCAAGAGCATGGATCGTATCCCTCAGAAGATTGACATACACCTTAGATGACGTGTAGATTACTATCTTCTCATCCGAGAACTCATTCTGAAGTCTGTCTATAATGAACTTGGTCTTAGGTGAAGCAGACTTCAAGGAAAGATCAAATAAATTGCTCTTGGTTACGAGTCGAACATCCTGCAGAGCCCGCTTGACATATCCGACCTCCGTCAATTTTGTTATCCTCTGCATATGGGATCGTTCAACAAAGCCCTCATCCTCTTCCTCCATATGAGCCTGAGAGATGACTCCAGACATCAACCTCCCAATGAGTGCAAACTGTGCAGGGCTATGCTCCAGCATTATTTTCTGAGGAGTGAACGCCGGAAGATATTTCGCAACATCCCTCTTGCGAAGAACAATGCAGAGATCTTTGATAAGGTTCACAAACTCCGCCGTGTTTTTGTATCCGTCTATTTTCTTAATGAACCTCTTCTTAGGAATTGGCCTGGAAATGATGCAATAATAATCCTCGAAAATCTCTTTTGTAGGAGCCACAAGAAATCCAAGCGCCTTGAAGATCCCATAAATCTCCTCAAGCCTCCCCTTCGTCAATGTCGCCGTGAGCCCTAAGACCCTTTCAGACTGCCCCGCAATGGCGTGGACGACATGATGTGTATCCGCCGATAAACTCTTGAAATTAGTCGCCTCGTCAAATATAGAAAATACTTTGACCCCCTTCCGATTTAATTTCTTAATTGCAGACAGAATTTGTTTCACATCCCTCCGCGCGACGGCATAATTCATGACCAGGAGATCGACACTCCCATCTCCTGAAGGTTTGGCAAACCCCTCGTAAGCCAACTTGCGCGCGCCCGCATATGTGACCCTTGTAGGATTCTTCTTCCCAGCCATTAGAATCTTAGGATGATTCATGTCCTTATGGATAGCAACCGCAACGCAATCATGATCAAAGAACTTATCCAGTTCATTCCTAAATTGAAGGACCCCTGAGTTCGACGTGAAGACCAGAAACTTTGTATTAGGGAATTTCGACTTGTAATAGAAATATGCAAGATATGAACACAGAGTATTGTGGGTTACCGTGAAATCCCCAAGCAGAAACCTGCCATCTCCATCTAATTCAAACCCATAATAATCTCCATCCCCTATGGATTCTACCTTAAACCCAGTCCGTGTTGCCCTCTTCTTTTGCAATCTCTTATTAGCCTGTTTACGAGGAAGTCTGGTGGGAATACTAGAAATTTCCCCTTGGATATACATCCTGTGATAAGGAACAACCCCCTTCTCTTTATTAAAGCTACCATCAACCCATTTAATTCTATGTGTAACTCTGAATCCAAGACTTCGAGCTAGAAACATTATACCCTCAGCCCTTTTGTCACATTTCTGTGCCACCTCAAATACCCCGTCTATCAAATACCCATCACTGTCGAGAATCCCAGCAAGGACCTCTAAGCGATAGTCTCTTGATGCCGTCAAAACCTGTTGAGGTATTCCCCCAACACCCATCAATTGTCGCATAAGATCTAAAATTGGATTCCTAGAAACAGAGCGTGGATTTGATCTCTGATCTTGACGCCCAATGCACCCTTCTCCCCTAGGATACCCCTTACCCCCCTTTAGAGAAAGAAAATGTCCATTTACTCTACTCTTTAAAACAAGCCCATAACTCTCAGCAACTCCCCTACAATAGTCAATTATCTCCTGATCAATAGAAGTTATGCAAACCCCCTTTAAAGCTTTCGTCCCATCTCCAATCCATAACCCCAAAAAATAACCTGGGATCTCTAAATCCTTAGAACCCTCAAAATCCACACCTTCTTCAGGTTGAAACAACTTATGGCAATGTTTGAATGTTTTATTTTTCGTAAGATACTTATCTAAAGGAATATCAATAATCTGACCAGTTTCCGTATGAACTAAGGTAAGCATATGAACATCATTGCAAACCCAGGATTCCCCCTTCGTCGGAATAATCCTATAGAGAGGCCCAACCCCTTGACAAGTCGAAAGAATTTTACGAGAGAGACTATCAGGTCCCATCAACAGATCGCCAGCTTTCAAATCCTCGACAAGAACGACAGAGCCATCAAATTTAATGACACTAGTTCCCTTTCCTAAGCACTTTCCAAGCCCTGTCTGAAGTCCAATCACAAAAATCCGCTGACAAATCGCCCTATAAACAGAAAAATATTGAAAGTTGTGAGGGGTGAAATCAGGACGAAGATTCTCTAGCCTTGTAAGGCTGAAAGTTTCCCATGGATGAACTGGAGGCATGTCCTCAACTAGGCTTTGACAGTCAGCAATCATGCACTATATAGGAGGAAAATACTCGCGCAAAGTATTAAAAAATGATACTTTGCGCGAATGAATCTTAAGTGAAGTAGCAAATCAGGTCTGACGCCATACAACGCAGACTCTTATCCGTGCATGTCTGAGTGACCTTGAAACGAGTACCTGGGGTTATCAAAGCTGCCGCAACTGAGTTAGCATAGAACGGCATGTTCGCCCATCCGTTTCCAATCTGAATTGCGCCCCCTGCATTCCTTGTCATGGCGTGCCAAGTCACCCCATCAGCATCCAAGTAATACACTACAATCTGTCCGTTGGATGATTCATACATCTTTATATAGAGCTTAATATTGACAGCCGTCGCAGGAACAACCACTAAGCGATCAATCCAATTCGAAACAGCGGTCAAAGTTCCAACAGAAAGTGTAATATTTCCAGAGACCTGCGGTGTAACCTTTGCATTTGTAGTCGTCAAAATCATAGTGATCAAGACGCGACCCGTGTAAACATCATTTGGAGATCCCATCGAGATTACCAAAGCCTGATTCGGAATTATTGGGTAAACCTGACTTCCGCGATCCATAAGGGTTGCAGTAAATGAGGCCGTAGTTCCCACAGGAGTATCGATACCTGCCAAAAGCATGAGATCCGTGGCATTCGTAACACTCACAATCGTTGGGAACGCATACGCCGGTGTTGACGTAAACGTGCAATAATTGATCCTGAACGTAAGCGTCTCACCAAGTATTGGAAGCCAAGAGGTTGCATTCGAAGAAATCAACATTGTTCCAGATGGGTCTACATTGGACGTAACCCACTTCGCATGGACTGTGTCAAACTGACCAAGAACTGCCGTTCCTACAATCGCAGATGCATCTCCAGTCTGAAGAACAATCGCGTACTCAACTCCAATCTCGGGAGAGAAAGGTTCCTTGAAGACAACGTGAGTCCAGTTTGTCGTACTCTTCACAGAATAATAATGTGGAGCCCCAAACCATACGAAGGTATTACGGTCCACATCCTCTGGATACGGAGTTGCAGGAGGAGTGGTGAATACTCCACCACTCGTGTTCACGCATATATCCGTTGGAAGCAACCGCGCCGAGGCATAAACAGTTGTCTTATCAGGAATACCAGCAATGGTCTTCACAATTTGGACATCAACAAACGATGTTGTATTATGGGTAAACCACAAATCAATCGACGGGATATAGATCTTTTCTTGGATAGTGAAAGTCTCCGCCAATGGATCCCAGAACCACCAACACCAATAAGTACGAATGATCGTCTCAATAATTGGAACCGCTGTGTATACCGCTGCTCCGATGACCCCAGATGATAGACCAGTCAAAGTGATCAAATGAGTACCAGACAATAGACCCACAGGAGTCGTGACAACTGCACTGATAAATCCGCTACCATCAGCTGTCAGAGTATTTGTGACTACCCCCCCATCATATTGGACAGTAACAGACTCCCCTCCATTGAAATAATACGAGTACAAATGGATATTATTCTGTGGGACAGTTGTGGCAATATTAGATACCTTTTCATAAGTCCTAGTCGGATACCCAATAGAGGCCCAACCACCCCACCACCACCACCACCAATAACCCCAACACCACCACCAATCCCATTGAGTTATGCGAATAATCTGAGAAATATAGCTGAAAGTCCCAGGAACTACAGTCATATGCGCTGGCGGAACATGGGCCGAGACATATGCATTGATCAAACGTGTGGAAGTGACTGATCCCTGAGTAAAGTATGGAGATACAGTAAATGGAAGTGTGTATGGAGCGCCCGTTGAAAGGCTATAATCCGTGAACACTATCTCCGGAAGCATTCCAATAGAGGATGAATGCGCATTCTGAGAAACGCCAGTATATCCTTGATCCCTTTCGACCTCAGAGGTCATTGGATCGACAAAAATCCCAAGTTTTGTAGACGTTGGATCCGCAGCATTTAAAGTTGAGTTCAAAGAAAGAGTAGCGATATTTGCCTCATTTGTCGCAATCTGATCCTGCATCTTCATGATCGAATAAAATGGAACTGCTTTGTAAGAATCATTATTGATTACAGGAGAGAGCCCATAAACATTCTGCAGATTGGCAAGAGTAAGGACATTACCATGCCAGTATTGCGGCGCACGAGTTGCGGGTAGCGGAACAGGAGGCTGAGGAGTCTTAGAATTCGCAGTTCCAGGAATGATCAATAATCTTCCATCGAGGCCCATGACAACAGCATCAATACGAGGCAGATAATAGGTATAGTCAAAATAGAACACAGACCCTGCAAGTAATGTAGGAACAGAGATCTGAGTCGAAGAATTAACCGTTGCTGTCACAGATTTTGAATATTGATAAACTATGTAATACGTATCACCAGGAGCTGGTTCTGAACCAGCTGGAGACCAGTTAATGTAATTCCCACTCTGGATCCAGTCCGATGTGATGTAATAGTTCGTTCCACCTGCGAATAATTGAGTGCCATGATCCCAAGTACCACCCATGTTGACATACAGAATCGTTGTGACTGGACTATCAGGAAGCAAATCCGAGCACCCTGTAAACGTTCCATGAACAATAGTCGAATTGGCATCAGTAGGCTCGACTTGAGAGATACCATGACAATTCGAGACACTCGCAATATTTGTATCCCGAGGTGAATAAAGTGTCTGTCCTAGAACATAGGTTGCAGGCTCTTGAAGAACTGTGTCCGTATCCATGCACCAAGGCATCGTCAGACGCTGATCAAAAGGCCAAGTAAACTCATATCCTAGAACGTGAGCCTGACCAGCAGAAACGTTAAGCAAAGAAGTGTGACTCCCTGAATCATCAGAGATCCAAGTCGTGTTTAACCCATAAATTACATAAGAATCATGTGCGACATAATCATAATGAGCAAGTTCACGATACCATTCCGAATCCGGACCCCCTGGGTTAATCACAGGTGAAACCTGAACCCCGTTGACATACGTCACTATAGGATAAAAATCAGCCCCTGCCGGAAGATCAGGTTGTTTGCACCACGCAGGAGTGATCTTTAAGCGATTAGCTCCAGGTTGATTAAAATTCCTCGTATTGATAGCAGGGTCACGAAGAGTTGGATCTGTATTGGCATTTATAACTGTGGAAGTCAAATAGATACCAACAATAACAGTCTCATCTGCTCCAATGGTATACGAATATGCTGGAACATGAAAAGTATATCCTTGCGCCCAAAACAGAGACGCCGAGATAATCCATCCATATGGGGCACCTGAGGCTGTTATGACACCACCTGTCAAAATCGTTCCATCAGGGTAGATAGTGTCTAAAACCGTCTGCATCTCATAGTGAGCATTATCCTGCCACTCGTTAAACTCCGCTGACTGAACTCCAAGGCCGGAGATGCAAAGGAGCTTTTTGTAATTCAGGGTTGTGTCAGTACGATCATAATATGATGCGGGCAGAACAATTGTCATATCTTAGTTTCCCCTCAAGGTCCTGATGCTAATATTCTAGTAGGTTTTATCTAGAATACCTTTTCCGCGTTTCATCAAGAGGAGAGTATTAGGTAAAATACAAAAGAGACCCCCGATAAAAGGGAGCCCCTCCAGATTCATATAAATGACGACCCTTAAGACTTATACAAATCCCAAAGATTGTCATACAATACTTTTTCAAAATCCTTCCCCAGGGGCTCTTGCCTAGATAAGAGCTTACTCAATTCCACCATGGGATTACTAAATTCCGCCTCTCTATTTCTATCTATTTGCTGCATCAATGCCTCCATTGGATAACCAAATTCAGACTGCCGATGCATCTTATGATTCTGCTTCCACTTAGCCTCACGTTTCTCTCGCGCTAAATTCTGCGCCTTCAGAGTCTCTTGCCCATGAACTCGATTGGCCTTGTGCGCAGCCCGCCGCTGACGATCCTTATTCACCTTCCCCCTCCACATAAGGGACACTAGGCCAATAATAAACCCTTCCAAGGCCCATGTTGTCCCAACACATACGAGGCAATTCATCCCCTCCCCCACCACTGAAAGCATCAGTCGTCGCTAGATCGAAACCAAGCTGAAGGATGTTCATATCACACTGACTTACATTGATCGACAAACACTGCTTGCCGTACATACCCCGACCCGAATAACCTCGAATATCATAATCCCCCCTAAGCTCCTCGAGGGCCTCTTGAAGGGGATGTTTCTCGCTCTCTGTTAAAGTACACTGATTCGTCATGACAATCTCTCCTTCAATCCGTACAAAATACACAACCTGTCTCTCTCCAATCGTGCAGCTTCCATTGTGGAAAACATCCCTATATGATTCCAACCTCCCCCTGGTATAAGAGTCATCATAAGCCGATAAGGGTTCTTATTACATCCCTTAGCGAGAGTTATTCCCCAATCCTCTTGTCTCCCATTGTCAAAAATTTTATCCCAACCATTCTCAAATTTAGTTCCCCAAATGAGATTATCTGCTCTATTATTAGTCCTTGTAGGATCTGGAAAATGTCTCCATTGATCCCCCGGTCCAGAGAAATCATTAAAAGCCCTTCCTACTAAGTCGTGAACCTTCCTCGTATTCCCGTGACCATCACGATGTAGACCAACCATTTGATATCCATCAGTATCCAAGCAAAGACGGCGAACTATCCATTTGTTTTGATTATATTTTGGGGCAGAGACTACTCTCCCAAGATCAGAAGCCCAATACCCAGGGAAGTCCTCGATCTCTCGAATCTCCTCTCCCGGTTGTTGAATAAATAAAATTCTCATGTCCCTACCAGCTAATAGATGTTTTTGGCCTTCTACACTTTACCTGTTGTCCAGATTGTCCCATCTTTGCCTTCGGATTTTTTAAGACTACCCCCTCATCAATAGGATCTTTCAAACTGTGATAAAGCTTCGTCAGTCCTTTAGAAAAGTTTTTGGCAAGCCAAGTCTTTTCATTCAGAATATAGTGACCAAAAGCCTCCCCCGTGATTTTATCCTTCAGAAGAGAAAATAGCAGCGCATAACGCTCCTCAAATGTCATACCCGTCAGCTTCTCGCTGTCATGAACGTATAGATCGAAGATGAAATTCGTGTCCCGACAGCCCCCCATAGCTAGAGGGACCTTGCTATGAAGCAACTCCATATTGACAACTGCCCACCCTCGACCCGGCCAAGCACGGAATATTGCGCTCGACTTATCATTACCTCCCAACCAGGCCTTGTGAGGTTCCGCATGACGAGTCATCCATTTGACCGTTCTCTCAGGGTGAATGAAAGCCATATTATTCGTGCCATTCTTCTTAATCTGGCCGACAAACTTTAGATCCTTTTCATACGTCACAATCGCGGACGGAGGGATCTTTTCCTTCTCCCCCGGCCGCAATGGCAGAAAGTACGCATAATTATCATATCGAGACATGATAGTGATCCAAGTCAAAAAATGATGGGCTTATAAAGCCCGCTGAGTGCCCTTGAATGGTTCCCTGGACTACTGAGAACCCCAAGATTCAGACAAATTCAAATTCCAGAGCATCCTCCCGCATTCCCTCAAGCAAGCCCTCAAGGTATCGAGGCCCGACAGCGAACCCGCCTCCGATCCATTGCCAGCTTTCAAGCATGACGTGTTCCTCGACCCAATCCTTGGCTTCCTCCGTCTGCGGGGTGACCATCACGACCGATCCTTCATTGCGAATAAGAACATCAACCATAACACTCTCCTTCGAAGACATATTCTAATCAAGTCCCGAAAAGTTTACCAATCCGAGAAACCTCCAGACGTTCTTAATTCTCCAGATCCCGGAGAATGCTGCCGTGGCGAAACCCAATTGCGGCACGCATCAAGGTACTCCTGGGAGACGACTGCCGCCTCCCCATTAGAAGCCCGCAAGATGACATGTGGCTTCCCTGTCTTCTTCTCAAGTCTGCGCTTCGCAGCATTGAGCTTTGCCTGTGGAACCCCTGCGCCCATCGCCATTCTCCTTCAATGAAAGACATACTCGAAAGTGGTTCCGGCGCAATTGATCCATGACCACAATATGTCCGCGCGCCGTCCACCATCTAGAAAACAGAGTAGCGTCCCGCCGCCCTAGAATTCCAGCATCCTTCAACATCACACTGTCGCCTTGACGCTGGCCTTCAATTGAGCCATCAACTCAGGAGATCCAGCTTCCTCGATCTCCTCGTCTTCATCCGGCTCAGCGAAGAGCTTGTCAAAGAGCTTCTGCGCCTCTTCCTTCGTCAGCCCCTGAACGCCAAGGGTTGTTCCCAGAGCAAGACAAGTGGCCATCGGGATCAATTCATCCGCAAGTGCCTTATCCTTCTTAGCAAAAATGGCATCGACCGTCGCCTTAGTTGCTAAGGGCTTAACTTCCGCCGGATGATAAACGAAGATGTCTTCTGGAATCGTGAAGCCAGCCGCCCGAGCCTTCTTGCATTCCTCTTCGATAGCTTCCGCTTGGTCAGCATACTTCTCAGCATTGAAAGCGAAGTATTCCTCGCGGACAACCGAGTTCGTGAAAGGAATCTCATGAGCCGTCAACGCGGCCTGTTGTTCCTCAGTCAAGGGCGAAAGCGAGGAGCGATCCTTCAACGGGTTCGTTCCCGTGACACAGCCTTCCTCAGACTTGAAGTTCGCCGGACGAGCACCGAGCTTAACACCAAGCTGAATGTACTTAGCTCTAATCTTCTCCTTGACAGAACCTTCGAGGGTCTTGTAGAGACCTTCCGCAGCGATCTTCAACGCGCCGACACGAGCAAGCTCAGCCAACCCTTCGATATGAACCTTGTCAGCTTTGAGCTTCGACTTCGGAGACGGAGCAACAGTCTTAACTGGACTGGTCTTATTGAACATACCCATGACACTCTCCACCTGAGGGGCCAATCCCCTCAAAGACATATTCTAATCACGAGCCGAGAAGTTTACCTCGGAGCAAGATATATGGCCAGCGCCTCTTCGAGAGGCAACCCGTTGAGGATCTTCGCTTGATGATACTTGCCTAAGACACAAGCCGCGATCCTCGCAACGTCCCCCTCCGTGAGCTTCGCCTTGTTCTTGAGGCCACAGTGCATGATCTCTTTGCCTTGGGCGAAGACAACCTCACGAGCGAGACGCTTCTTGAGATCCTTAGCGCCAAGGTACTCATCCAAGAGCCGACCGCATTCCGTTTCCAGCGTTGCCTTAGCCATGCCATATTTCCCCAAGTCAAGAGGCGGAAACTCAGCATTGACTCGCAGATCCAACTCACGGATATCGTTCATAGTCTGCCCCTTCAAGGGCATCTGGCGATCTGGACCCCCATGGCCGTCATTGGACACATCCGCCGTATGGACACCGTCAACCCACAACTGCGCGACATAGCACGCAGTCTCCTCAGAGAGACGCGCAACATACTGAACTCTCTTAAGCTCTAGTTTCATGACATTCTCCAAAATTTAATGCCCCTGCGACAGATTCCGCTGCGCTTTAAAGGACTGGCCGTCCTGATCATTTGTCTCACCAGAGTTAGTCTGAAGTTATTGCCTCAGACACATATCACAGGGTTTAGATCACCTGCTCCCTTCGCACCTACCCTCGATCAACGAGACGGAATTGAACCGTCCTTTCTCGAAGGTCACGAGGGGGATGCCCTCGTGACCAATTCCTTATTTGATCTTCTTAAGCTCTGCCTTGACTCGCTTGGCAACATCCCCGCGCCAAGCAGTAGCGTTGGCGAGGAAGTACGCGACGATGCTTCTCGCACTGTCGCACCCATACTTGTCAGTGATCTGATCCAGAGCCCCCAAGGCGTCAATGTACGGGACTGCTCCGAAATAAGGCTTCTTCCAATCCTTGCGGATCTCACTGGCGATCTCATACAACGGACGATTGGCCATGACACTCTCCCAGAAAGGTGAGGGACTATCCCCTCACAGACATATTCTAATCCGGATCGAAGAAGTTTACAACTTTCTTATTGACCCCATCGTGAGCCAAAAGCCATTGAGCAATGAACCACCTCCTATCTGGAATCGGTTTCCGTGTATACGCGAGTGCGGCCAAGGCCATGTTGTAAGCCCGATTCGCTTGCTGTTCCTGATTCATAGGAAGGTCAAGCCGATGTTTCACATGATGTTGCATATACCCCATTAGCCCCCTACCCTGGCGGTGGCCATTTCACCCCTCAAGGTCCACTCACGTTTAATGCTAGGCCACACCTTAGACCCAACCCAAGACGAAGTCAAGAACCTTTGATCAGGGGGGAAGTTAGCGTCCGTGTGAACCTCCATCCCAGCCATCACTCCGACCTTACCCTTCTCAAGAGCAGCCGTATGATTGTCATAAGCATCAAACCAAGGAGCAAATTCAGGCATACTCAGCAATTGATCATAATCCTCAGTATCCAGAAAAAGCATAGAACACTTCTCCCCCGAGGACTCTACCAATTCCCTCCTGGCAATCTGAAGACTCTCTAAAGAAAAATCATGGTATTTTAAAGACCCCGCATCCCAGGCCTTGGCAAACTCTACGTCATTCAACTTCGATGGGGTTCTTCCTATACGAATGGTCCGAGCATTTTCAAATTTCTCCATCAGGGACTTGGCGTTCTCACTCCTCTTAATTGGTGGAGGAGTGAGCATATCATTGACCTCCTTCGTCAGCTTTTCCGAAGTTTTCCTATCAAACCTTGGATCCGATATATCCTCGACCAAGGCTATTCTCTTATACTCATGTCCGTAAGGGCTATGACCATCCCCAGGCCCCCGCTCCTTAAGTTTTTCCTTGTCATTAAACTTTAGGATACCATCCCTCCTCCTATCAACGCTTTCTCGCGCCCATGTAGAAGAGAACATCCATTCAACATCGTACCCATATTCTTTCAAAGCATCCTCTATGAGGATGCCAATATGGGTTTTCCCGCACCGTCTGGGTCCAGACAAAGTTATAGTTAATTTTTCCATTTTGATCTCCAGTTCAAGTTTTAGATCTAGTCTAAGGGGAAACCCCTCAAGAATATAGGATCAATTATATACTGTTTCTATTTCCCTATCATCAAAAAGATTTAAGGAATGAATAGGAAGCCCGCAGGATGATACTCTCTTGCAGGCTATTCGAACTGCCTGGATTGCCGTCGCCCCATGCTCCAAGGCTCCCAAGGCGAAATGCGAACCTGACCCTATCGCCGTGAAATCCCCCATTGTCAAAGCGGGAATCGCTTCCCCCTCTTTCCCTGCTACAATGAACCACCCTTCCCCCGAGGGAAAAACTAGGAGGACTTCGGAATCGACCTTGTCAAATGATTTCAGCTTAACAGAGGTTGGAATTTTTGAAGGGGTCTTGACCTTATCAAGAAGTTTTATAATGAATCTAGCGTCCGCATCCCCCGTGTATCCTAATAGGCATCCAGAAGATAGTCTCATAATCTTAGGGGTATGCCCCCAAACAACGTCATCCTCAGACACCCTCGAATCTGAAGCCATTATTCCATCGCGATAAACAACGACTGACATGAGATAACTCCCAGGGGAAGATACCTCATGTCAACTATTAGGTCTCAGAGGAAAATAATCATATACAGTTGGACGTCCTCTCGTTGTTCCTCTCTAGAGTAGAAGTTAACCCAAGAAAGTTTCTCTTCGTCTTCGTCTTCATCTTCCCCGTCCAATTGATCAAGACGATATTCCGCTTGGTCGATAAGTTCTCCCACTTGACCCAAAATGTAATCAGCTTCGCCAATGAGAATTTCAGCCTCATCCAAAAGATCCATTGTCTCTTGAATCATAACCTCCTGAACTAAATCCCCTTCTTTAGTATCCCCTTCTTTAGTATCCCCTTCTTTAGTATCCCCGTCCTCCGACGTGGCTACCTCAAAAGGATCTTCACCATATTGGTATTCATTTTTGACCCCTTCATTGGTAAAATCACAATGTTCTAGATCCTCTGTGGCAGCGACTTCGCCAATCTCAGCATCAGGAATCCCATCAATTTCCTGCGCAAGTTGCAAACGCATCTCAGCTTTCTCAGGGCCAAACAAAATTTGCCAAATGCGCCACGGCTTGCCGTCTGGAGCTTGCTCAAATTTGCTGCTATCCGCAAGCAATGCATTCAAATAAACACTTTGCATAGCGCCGTCACGCAAATTACCATACATAAAATCTTCCAGGATCCCTGTCGCCTCGTCCCTGGAGAAATCTGTGCTTGAGATCACATCCTTGGACTCAGAGTCATCGATGTGCTCACAATGGCCACAACACTCATGTTTATCCCCTTGATTCGGAACCAAGTTACCTTCATCCAACCAAAACTTTTTTGTGAAAATATCCCAAGCCATCAAATTTCCCCCTTGTCTGCCTATAAATTTCTGATCTATATAGGGTAACTTTTACTCTTCGCATATTTAAACTTCTTATAGGCCCTATCATATTCATTCCCCGCTGGGAGATCTGATTCCATCTTACGAAGATGCTTCTTAGTTATCGCATGCTTACACCTAGAACAAGTTGTCCTACTCTTTGCTATAATTCGAAATGCCTTACTGAAGGTATAATCCTTATGACAAGAAGTACATTCAATGGTCAAAGGATCTTCACATGAAATATACTCAGATTTTATTACAGCACCCAGATCCTCAATTCTCTTAATATAATTTCCATTCCTTCTGGCCTTCTCACACGTTGGACAGGGATTCCATCCTGACTTGACATCTCTAGCAATATTAGAATATCTCTTCACAAACTCTGTCGAGCATTTTTGACAAGAATATGTCAGATCAGATCTATTTCCAACATACTCTCCCGAGACCCATTCAAGTCCAAGATCAGATAAATTTTGAATAACTTGATTTTTACGTTCCTCTATATTAGACCAACGTTCTTCTAACATCTTGGTTACGTATAAAGATCTAGTTTGCTGGAATTCCGGATCTTCCCATCTCTTATTCAGACGTTCCCTTGCTGCCTCCCTAGTCTCCGGATGTTCCTCATAATGTCTTTTTCTCCCTTTAGATATTCTCTCTCCTATAGAAAGTAATCTATCCTCATTCGCAGCCCAATGAGCTTGAAACCCCTGTCTAAGGTTATAATACTTTTTACCAAATTCATCTGATTGAATCATCTTGATCCAACGATATTCCTCAATCAAGAGATCCATTTTAGTTATAGTACGAGAGATAACTCTTCTCCTAAAATCCTCAGGTCGTCTCTTATAAGCTTTACGCATCCACCTAGAGGAACAGAT
>ODAK010000499.1_pt1 | contig 45310 bp, 46 predicted proteins | sample 1539591 | NCBI WGS metagenome assembly ODAK01 (sample SAMEA3539303, study PRJEB22396) | soil metagenome | biome: tundra; feature: field; material: soil | place: USA | collected 2010-05 | depth 0.15 m
AGTCGAACTGGCTGTCGAGCTCGTGCTGCTGCTGCCGCAGGCGGCCACGCCCGCGCCGAGCCCGCAGGCCAGCAGTATCTGCAGAACCGGCCAATGAGATTTCATCAGTCATCTCCCAGCTTTCCCTGATAGTCGGCGCGCTGGACGCGCGCCCGCGCGCCAAACGATAGCGCCGATAGCCGCGCGGCGCGTTTTGCGGAGCAGTTATGTCGCACACCTCCGTTCGGCTCGCGCTGCCGGAGGCGGACCCAGAGGCGAAGGTCCCGGCCGGCGGCCATCGGATCTGGCGTGGCGGTAGCTGGGGTGACGTCTGACTCTGGCATTCGGATAAGGCACGGCCTACGACCTTGGCACTGATCGCCCGGATGCATCAAGGGAGGCCGCGATGGCCCATCGCACAGTGCGCGAGGCGATGACAGCCAGAGTCGCCACGGCCACCGAGGATGCCTCTTTCAAGATCCCGGCGGAAATCCTGGCGGAGCATCACATCAGCGCGGTGCCTGTCCTTGATGCACGGGGCCGCGTGGCCGGTGTCGTCTCCGAGATTGATCTGCTCCGCAAGGAGGAATACCAGGAAGACGCCGGCGCGCCGGCACCTCCTCGATGGCGGCACCGTGCGGACCGCAGCCGGGCCGCGGGCCTGACTGCCAGGGATCTGATGACATCGCCCGCGGTGACCATCAGCCAGGATGCGAGCGTGGTCGAAGCGGCCAGGGCACTTGACCGGCACCGGGTCCGGCACCGGGTCCGGCGCCTGGTCGTGCTTGCTGACGACGGCGGGCTGGTGGGCATCATCACGCCCATCGACCTGCTGAAGGTCTACCTGCGCTCGGATCAGGAAATCCGGGACGAGATCGTCCACGATGTCATCATCCATTACCTCGGCACCGACCCGCTCCGGGTCAAGGTCGCCGTGGCCGACGGCATCGTGACCCTGGGCGGCGAGGTGGAGAAGAAGAGCATGATGGCCATCGCGGTGCGGATGGCCCGCGCCGTCGACGGCGCGGTCGATGTCGAGGCGCAGCTGTCCTATCAGATCGACGACGACCGGGTGCCCTGAGAGTCGCTGCGGGCGGCCCGGACCAGAGTGTCCACTGCTTCGCCGCGCCCCTCGCCATCGCCTGCCGGGCGGCGGACCTGGCCTGCGCGCTGCACCACCAGGCCGTCCAGGGACCGGACCACGGATTTCGCCGTGTAGAGAACATCAGGGTTGGCCGGCTGGCCGGTGCCCTCGGTCAGGTTGGCCAGGTCATGCCCGACGACGAGCAGCACGCCTCCGGGCGCGAGCGCCGCAGCCGCCCGGCGCAGCAGGCGGTCCAGGTCGGCGGCGGGCAGGTGCAGGTAGGCAACGAGCACCAGCTGGAAGGACTGCGCCGCGAGCTGGTAGGTGCGCACGTCGGCATGCACCCAGTCGACGCTCACGCCCTGGTCCGCCGCCAGGCTCCGGCCCTTGTCCAGCCCGACCGCGGAAAAGTCCACCGCAGTCACCTGCCAGCCCTGCAAAGCCAGCCAGACGGCATTGCGTCCAGCGCCTGCCGCCAGATCCAGCGCCCGGCCTGGCGCCAGATACGTGAGCTCTGCCATCACGAACCTGTTCGGCTCGGCTGGCCACGCCAGTGCTCCGCTCGCTCTCAATTAGGCGGTCCCAGGCCTGGCTGTCCACGTTCCTCTCCGCTGCTATGCCGTCGGGGGCCGGCCAGGCCGTCGCCGGGCAGGGCCGCTCAGCCTCAGGTTGGCTCGGGTTCCATGGTGATGGCGCCGCACGGGCACTCGGCGGCGCAGATGCCGCAGCGCGCGCCCATGCGCTCGGACCCGAAGCTCGGAAAGGCCTGCGCGTGCTTGCCCTCGTTGAAGGCGGCGACCGACAGCAGCTCCGCTGATGTCACCACCCCCTGGCCGCCGCGGCCATGCAGCCGTACCTGGAACATCAGCAATGCCCTCAGGCCGCACGGTCGGTCCGGTGCTCCGATTTGACCCGATCGCAGTTCTTGGCAAACAGGGCCGTAGGGCCCGGGCCGCAATGCCGAATGCCCCTGCGGCCCTGGCGGTACGCGCCGATAGCAGCTGCGGATGCAACCGCGGATGCGGACCGGGAGATCGCGCGGCGGATGGCTGCCCGGCTCAGTCCGTCATGCTGCCCCGGGCGTGCCGTCTTCTCACCCCGCGACGGCGGTCTCGGCTGCCGGCTCGAGCGCCAGTTCCGCTGCGGTCTGCGGCGTCGGCACGATCAGCACCGCCCGCCGGGCCAGATGCAGCAGGCGCAGCGAGACGCTGCCGAAGGGGATATGCGGCACGTCGGTGGGTCCGCTCGAGCCGAGGATCACGAGGCGGGCGTCGTGCTGGTCGGCGGCAGCCAGGATTGTCCGCGCGATATGGCCGACGCCAACCTCGCGGATCTCGGCCGTCGCAGTCACGCCAGCGCTCCTCAGGTCAGCGACAACCTCGCTCGCGAGGCGCTCGCCCTCGCCTTCCGCGCAGTCGACCTGCAGCCGGCCGAACCGGCCGATCGCGAATTCATGGACGTGCAGCACGACGACCTGATCGCCGGTGTCGTGACTCAGCTCGCGCGCCAGGCGGGTGGCGGCCGTAATGTGTGGTGCGGCGTCCACAGCCAGCAGGATGGTCTTGTTCATGCGTTCCTCCTCTTTAAGAGCTGTGACTCAATGCCACACAGAGGCGCAGAGCCTCCACGCCAAGGATCGGGCCGGCGATCGCGACAGTATAGGACCGAAAGTCCCCATCGGGCGGGCTGATCGTCCGCCGGAAAGCAGCACGGGAGCTGGCGCCTTCGGCCCTTCTGCGCCGCGCCGCCCGGTGATCTGCTCGGAGAGTGCAGTGATATCGAGCGAGAGGAGGTGGCACCGATGAGCGCACTGACGCGCAGGATGGCCGGGGCCTGTTCCCGGACCTCCTCGAGCGGCTCGAGCAGCCATTCATGGTGCTGCGTCCCTTCACCACGCATGCCATGCGGATGGAGGACTGCATCGAGGACGGCCGGTATCTGGTGCGGGCGGAACTGCCGGGAATCGACCCCGAAAAGCAGGTCGAGGTCACGGTGTCGGATGGAATCCTGACCATTCACGCTGAGCGGCAGGAGACCAAGCAGGATAAGCACCACAGCGAATTCCCGTATGGGTCGTTCACCCGGCAGGTGACGCTTCCCGTCAGCGCCGACGACAGCGATGTCCGGGCAAGCTGCGACAAGGGCATTCTCGAGGTCAGCGTTGGCCTCAAGGCGAGGGAGGAGGAGGAGCGGACTGGCCGCCGTGTGCCCGTCCGGCTCGTGCAGCACATCAAGCCAACCTGAGAGCGCGCGGATCCGGTACGTTCGCCGCGCTAGCGGCCGGCGGGAGGAATGCAGCTTGCCGTGACGCCTGGAATTTCTCCGTAATTCCACCGGACGGCCTGGCGGCCGGGGACCTTCGCCCCTTAACAGATGATGTGGCCGTATCCGATCCTGGCAGGGGCAGTTAAGCGCAGTGGGAAAGGACGAGCCGATGTACGAGCGAGTGCTGGTCGCCGTGGATCACTCAGAGATCAGCGAGCACGTGCTCAGCGCGGCACGGGAGCTGGCGCTGCTCTCGAGCGGCGAGATATGGGTGCTGCATCTGCGCGAGCGCGAGGCCATGGCCAAGGCACCGGGCGCGCCAGGGCTGGTGGCGAGAGAGACGAATGACGAGGCCCAGGCGACCATCGAGGCCGCGGTCGACGAGCTGATCAAGGCGGGCGTCAAGGCGCACGGCGAGGTGCGGAACACGATCTACGGATACGCCGCCCGTGAGATCATCGCGGACGCCAGGGCACACGACGTCGGTCTCATCGTCATGGGCTCCCGGGGCAGGGGCGACCTTGCCGGGCTCCTCCTCGGCAGCACCGCGCACAAGGTGATCCACCTGGCTGACCGGCCGGTACTGATCGTTCGCTGACGCCGGGCAAGCCAGCCTGGTCCGGGCCGGCGGCCGATTCGCGGCGGGCAGGTCACGCTCGCCGGCCCGGGACTGGTGCGGCCCGCCGAGCCGGACGGTGACCAGCGAGAGGGGATCCGCCGGGGACGGCGGCAGCCGCACGACGCCGTCCACGGACTGTCTCGATGCCTCATGGCCGCCTGGCCGCAACATCATGCAGGCACAATCGCGGCCGCCGCGCAGCCGATGGCAGGGCCGCTGGGTCCTATCGCGTGGCTATTACTCCTAGGCTGATCGTGTGCTAGGACTACCGGACCGGATAACGGCCTGCCTCTTTGATCTCGACGGAGTACTGACGCCGACCGCCGCGGTGCATGCGGCGGCGTGGAAAGAGATGTTCGACGCTTACCTGCAGCGGCAGTCCGAGCAGGCCGGGCAGCAGCTGGCGCCGTTCGACCAGGCCGCCGACTACGGCACCTATGTCGACGGCAAGCAGCGCGCGGACGGGACCCGGTCGTTCCTGCAGTCGCGCGGCATCGAGCTGCCTGAAGGCAGCGAGACCGACGGCCCCGACGCGGAGACGATCACCGGCCTGGGCGCCTGGAAGAACCAGATCGTGCTGCAGAAAATCGAGGCAGGGGGCGTGCACGCCTACCCCGGCTCGGCCCGGTACCTGCAGGCCGTGCGGGCGGCCGGCCTGCGCTGTGCGGTCGTGTCGTCCAGCGCCAATTGCCGGGACGTGCTGGCCGCCGCCGGCCTGTCCGGCGAATTCGACGCCATCGTCGATGGCGTGGCGGCTCAGCAGCGGCACCTGCACGGCAAGCCGGCTCCCGACACCTTCCTGGCGGCAGCCACGGAGCTGGGCGTCAAGCCGGCTGATGCGGTCGTGTTCGAGGATGCGCTGGCCGGCGTGGCCGCGGGCCGGGCCGGCCAGTTCGGCTGGGTCGTCGGAGTGGACCGCACCGGGCAGGCGGACGCGCTGCGCGAGCATGGTGCAGACATTGTGGTGAGCGACCTGGCCGAGCTGATGACCAGATGATCGGGCATCCGGCGTTCTCGGTCGAGCCGTGGTCGCTGCGGGAGACCGAGCTGGACACCGATGTGCTGGCCCAGACCGAGTCACTCTTCGCGCTGTCGAACGGGCACGTCGGCTGGCGCGGGAACCTGGACGAGGGGGAGCCGCACGGCCTGGCTGGCTCCTACCTGAACGGGGTCTATGAGCGGCACCCGCTGCCGTATGCCGAGGCAGGCTACGGCGACCCGGAGTCCGGGCAGACGGTGATCAACGTCACCAACGGAAAGGTGATCCGGCTGCTCGTGGACGACGAGCCCTTCGACGTACGGTACGGCGACCTGCACGCGCACGAGCGGGTGCTCGACTTCCGGTCCGGCACCCTGCGGCGGAGCGCGCAGTGGTGTTCGCCGACCGGCCGCACGGTGCGGGTTTCCTCGGTCCGCCTGGTCTCCCTCACCCAGCGCGCGGTGGCCGCCGTGTGCTTCGAAGTCGAGCCGCTCGACGGCCCGGCCCGCGTGGTGGTGCAGTCCGAGCTCGTCGCGAACGAGGAGCCGCCGCCGGCCGACGGAGATCCTCGCGCGGCAACTGTGCTCCGGACGCCGCTGCGCTGCGAAGAGCATCAGGCGCGGGCTGGCCGGGCGCTGCTCGTGCATGCCACAGGCGCCAGCGGGCTGCGGGTTGCGGCGGCCATGGATCACCAGCTGACCTGCCCGGAAGCGGCGCACGAGGTCACCGAGAGCCGCGAGGACCTCGGCCGGCTGACGGTGGCGACGCTGCTGCAGCCCGGCCAGCGGCTGCGGCTGGTGAAGTTCGTCACGTACGGCTGGTCGGCTAACCGCTCGGTGCCCGCGCTGCGCGACCAGGTCGAGGCCGCGCTCAGCGAAGCCGTGCAGACGGGCTGGGACGGCCTGCTCGCCGACCAGCGCGGGTACCTCGATGACTTCTGGGGCCGGGCCGACGTCGAGCTCGACGGCGACGACGAGATCCAGCAGGCCGTCCGGTTCGGGCTTTTCCACATCCTGCAGGCCGGTGCCCGTGCGGAGGGACGCGGAATTCCCGCGAAGGGCCTCACCGGCCCCGGCTACGACGGGCATGCATTCTGGGATACCGAGACTTTCGTCCTGCCCGTGCTGACGTTCGCACTGCCGGCGGCAGCCGCGCACGCACTGCGCTGGCGGCAGGCGATGCTGCCGCTGGCAATCGAGCGAGCCCGGCAGCTCGGCCTGCACGGCGCGGCCTTCCCCTGGCGCACGATCGGCGGCGAGGAATGCTCCGGCTACTGGCCGGCCGGAACTGCCGCATTCCACATCAACGCTGATATCGCCGACGCGGCGGTCCGTTACATCCACGTCACCGGTGACGCGGACTTCGAGGAAAAGACGGGCCTGGACCTGCTGGTGCACACTGCCCGGCTGTGGCGGTCCCTCGGTCATTACGACAGCCAGGACCGGTTCCGCATCGACGGGGTTACCGGCCCCGATGAATACACCGCCGTGTGCGACAACAACGTCTACACCAACCTGATGGCGCAGCGGAATCTCGCCGCCGCCGCGGACGCGGCGGAGCGGCACCCCGACCGGGCCGGCCAGCTGGAAGTCTCTGCGGATGAGGCTGAGGGCTGGCGGCGCGCCGCGGCGGCCATGCTCATTCCCTACGACGACAAGCTGGGCGTGCACCCGCAGGCCGAGGGCTTCACCGAGCATCAGGCCTGGGACTTTGCCGGAACCCGGGTAGACCAGTATCCGCTGCTGCGTCATTTCCCTTACTTCGACCTCTACCGCAAGCAGGTGGTCAAGCAGGCGGATCTGGTCCTGGCCATGCAGCTGTGCCCGGATGCTTTCTCCGCGGAGCAGAAGGAGCGGAACTTCGCCTATTACGAGGCGGTCACAGTCCGGGACTCCTCGCTGTCGGCCGGAACTCAGGCGGTCATCGCAGCCGAGACCGGCCATCTGGATCTTGCCTACGACTACCTGGCCGAGGCGGCCCTGATGGACCTGGAGGACCTGGAGCACAATACCCGCGACGGGCTGCACATAGCAGCGCTGGCCGGCTCCTGGATCGCGCTGGTGGACGGTTTCGGCGGCCTTCGTAACGTAGACGGATCGATCAGCTTCGCGCCTCGGCTGCCGCCGGGGCTGACCCGGCTTGCGTTCACCGTCAGTGTGCGCGGCCGCCGTCTGCGAGCGGAAGTCACCCAGAGCTCGGCGAGCTATGTGCTGGCCGACGACGGATCCCCGATCGAGATCCGTCACCACGACGACCCGGTGACCGTCACCGCGGGGCGGCCGCAGCCGCGCCCCATTCCGCCATCGCCGGTCCGGCCGCGGCCCGCCCAGCCGCCCGGCAGGGAGCCCCGGCTCGGTGGCCGGGTGGCCTCGCTCCGGCCGGACGACAGCAAGCAGCCGGACGACAATGAACAGCAGGGCGGGCGAGGCCGTTAGCTAGCTGGCCTCGCCCGCCCTGCTGCACCCGTCTGGCCTGAGCCAGCCAGACTTCGGCCTAAGGCGCCGCGGGATCAGGTTTCTGCGATGCCTGCGCCTGGCCGGCCGGGGTCTTGCCCGCAGGGGCGTCGCCGGGCGGGGCCGCACCGGCCGGACGCACCGTCTGGGTGCCCGAGGGCCCGGTGCCTGACGGCCCGGCCGAGCCGTCCCACGACCGCCAGATCAGGCGGTGGATCGGGATCAGCCTCGGGATGTCCCGCAGGCCGGGGATGAACGGCACTGCCAGCAGCAGCAGCGTGGCCAGGCCGGTCATGTAGACGGCGATCATGTCGATGTTGGCCGAGTTGGTCCAGCCGGGCACCTGGTACCAGAGCGTGTACAGCCAGAGCCACGGCTGGCCGGGGTAGCTGCCGGTCTCGTTCATCACGCCCCACTGCGAGCCGGTGAGGTTCAGCGCCGTGGCCTTATTGACGAAGTACGCACCGTCCTCGATGAACAGCAATGGCTTTGTGTAGTCCGTGCCGTAGAACGTCTGCTGATTGATGAGGTCGGCGTCCAGGGCCCCGCTGCGCGCAAGGGCCAGCTCGCCGGCCATCAGCGCCGGAACGGGCCCGTCGCTGGCGGCGGGAACGACCGGGCTCCCGTTGACGAACTTGACCTTGGTCTCAGCGTTCGCGTAGGCGTTCGCCCACTTCAGCTGCTGGGCGGCGGACGCCGACTTGTACGTGGCGAGCGGGGCGGCGATGGCCGGGTCGGTGGTCGCGAGCTTCGACAGCGGCCCGAGGACGAAGCCCTGTGCCGCATTGACCGGCTGGGTCACGCCGGGAATCTTGGCCGGGGCGAACAGCAGGCTCTGCGAATTCGCGGACTGGCTGTTGTACGGCGGGCCGTAGGTTGCTGTCTCGCTCGTTCCGTTCAGCTCGGTAGCCGCGGTCGCCAGGAAGTCGGCGGGGGCGAGCTTCACCCAGGTCGCGACGGTGACCGGCGGGTCGTTGGGCGAGGACAGCAGTCCGGCGAGGCCCGCGGTCAGCGCCAGCACGATCACCGACGCGATCGTGCCCTCCTTCAGGATGTCGTAGCGCCGGTTCGGGCCCCGCCACGGAGCGGCGTCGGCGGCGGCTGCCGTGCGCTGTGCCTTCCGGTCCCGCCAGGTGGCGCGCTTGGGCAGCGGGTGCGAGACACCGCGAACGCGGACCAGCAGGACGTGCGCGCCGACGATGGCGACGAGCACGATCGGGATGAGCACCACGTGCCACAGCAGCATCTGGCCGACGTTCATCACGTTGAAGAACGCGCCGACCCCCACCGAGTTGAACGCGTCCTTGCCGCTGGTGGAAATCCACTGCGAGTCGAAGTTCTGCTGGGACAGATACCCGGTGAAGCACTCGACGATGGACGCCACGAAGGCGACCACGCCGGTGATCCAGGTCAGCGTCCTGCGGCCGCGCCAGGCTGCCATCCAGAACTTGCCCCACAGATGGATGACCAGGAACGCCATGAACAGCTCGACGCTCCATAGGTGCAGGCTGTTGAAAAAGTGCCCGACCGGGTTGTAGTGCCACCAGTCCGCGCCGCCGAGAGCGATCGCGAACCCGGACACGATCGCCATCCCGAGCGCCGCGATGGACCCGACGCCGAACACGTAAATCCAGGACGCCACGTAGGCGGGCTGCTTGTCGGGCAGCATCTTTTTCGGCGGCAGTGACTTGAGCCAGGCGTGCCGTAGCCGGTACGTCCACATGCGGGCGGTCTCAGGATCGGCCGCCGGCTCTTCCGCCACGGCTTCCTCGTCGGCCGCTGCTGCGATTTCCCCGCCGTGTGCCCGGGGGAACGGCAGCAGCAGTGCCGCGCCGAAGATGACTACCATGACCGCGATCAGGACCAGGTTTGAGACCGTTACCTGGAATATCGACCAGTGCACCAGAGTGCTCGGGCTGTTCAGGTTGATGGCCAGCGGGCCCGCGTGCGGCGGAAAGGGGGATTTCATTCAGCGCTCCAGTTTTTCAAGGAGTCGGTTGTCAGTCCCGGCCGGCAATTGCCGGGGTTTTCTTCGCTACAGGCCGGATGGGCAGCAGTTCTGCCTGCCCGGCCGCCAACCTGGCCGCGGGCCAGGCGCAGCGCCTTTGGCTGCGCCAAAGCCCGTGGGCCCGAGTCGCCGGGATGAGGCTGGTGGTCAGCCATCTGCCCCTGCTCCTCTCCGCATCAGCCGCCCTTGCGGCGCCCGTAACGACTGGCCGGCTCACGGCGCCCGCTGGGTGGAACGGCGGTCTTGTCGACAACCGGCCGTCGGCTCGGCGGCGGCCGAGCCCGTCCGCTCCGGTGGGCTGCCCCCAGCGCGGTCCTGCGGTCCGGCGGGTGCCTCGGTCAACGGTGCGGGCTGGCAGCCCTCCGCTGGGAGGGCCGCCAGCCCCGTGATCTTGGGACCTAAGTCCCGAATCAGGCGACCGTGGCCTTGCTGGCCGTGCCGAGCTTGCCGAGCATCTCTGTCTCCGGCGGGACCCGGCGCAGGTGCGCGAAGCCCAGGATCGACAGGATCAGCAGGAATGCCGCGCCGATGAAGGCGGCGATCGCGGCCCACAGGGCGATCTGGCCCATCTTCCAGAACGCGTACGAGCTGAGCAGCAGCCCGCGCAGCGTGGTGCCGCGGAACATCAGGTCGACCTGGTTGGCCAGCGCGACATTGCCGGGCTGAGCCAGAGCCTTGCCCGACAGCTGTGAGCAGGTCAGGCCGCCGCCGATCTCCTTGAGGTGGTTGGCGATGAAGTGGTCCGGGTAGGCCTCGGCCTGCGCGCCGGTGGTCATCAGCTGGCCGGCTGGCCCCGGGTCGGCACTGGGTTCGGCATCGCTCTTCCTAAGCCGCCCTCATCTTTGCCTTTATCGGCTGGGCCGGACCAGGCAGCTTGTCCTGGTTTGAAGGGATTTCAGTCACTCGTATCCTGGCTAGCCAGCTGGCCCGACGATTGCGTGCCCGTCATGGTCGGTCACGGCCCGTGCCTGGTCCATCGCGGTCCCACAGCCAGCCAGGCCGCATCCCAGGCGGCAAGCCGTCGTCGATCGAGCAGGCACCGGATCAGCAGCAGAGCGCTCAGCAGCACCACCGCCAGGGCGGCAGGTGTGAGGGCGGCAATCGCGATGGCCCGGCTGGTGATCTGCGCGGCCTGCAGCGGCGGCCCGGTGAGCTTGCCCGCAGAGTTCAGCCACACGGTGACCGTGCGGCCGGCCGGCAATCCCATAGCGGCGAGGATCTCGCCGGTGTGACGGGCACCGTCGGGGTCCTGCCACCGGGCCCGGACCCGGGCCTCGCCGTAGTCGAAGGCGCCGGCGTTGCTGAGGACGAGCGGGGCCGGCTGCAGCAGCACGGCCCTGGCGCTGTGCAGCCGGGCGGCCTGTGCCGTGGCTTCGCGAATCCCGGTGTGGTAGGCCCATTGGCCCGCGCCGATGGCCGCCAGCGGTCCGCCGACCAGCAGGGCAGCCAGCACGCCGATGCGGAACCAGGCTTCGGCCCGGTCGGCGGTCCGGCGCAGCGGGTTAGCGTCAAGGCCGAGATGTCGTGCCAGCCGGACGGCAGGTGAACTCGCAGGAAGCGCACGCACCGCGATCACCTCCCCAGGGTCACTCGGCCAGACTGCGATAGCGTGCAGCGGGCGCGGCAGAGCTTTGTGCCCCTTCGGGCCGGGACCTTTGGCCTGTCGTCATGCGCGTGGCCTGTCGTCCGGCGCGCAGCAGGCCGCGGGGAGGGCGCGCAGCCGCGCCCGCCCTGGTCCGCCGGCCCGGCGCCGGGCTATGGTTAGCTCACCTGGCCCCGGAATCTGAGCCGCAGGAGCCGCTGGTTGGAAGCACGGGAACCGCACCCGCTCATGCCGCACCTGCGGCTCGACGACCTGCTGTCGGAGCTTCAGGTGCGCCTGCAGGCTGTGCTGGCAACCCGCGATCGCGTGCACGCGCTGCTCGAGGCGGTCGTCTCGGTCGGCAGCCAGCTCGACCTTGAGGCGGTGCTCCGGCAGATCGTCGAGGCCGCGACCGGGCTGGTAAGTGCCCGGTATGGCGCCCTCGGCGTGATCGGCGAGGCGGGCAGGCTGGCCGAGTTCGTTCCGGTCGGTCTGGATGAGGCTGAGATCGCAGCCATTCATCACTGGCCAGAGGGCCGCGGCCTGCTCGGCGAGCTGATCACCAATCCGCGCCCGCTGCGGCTGACGAACATCGCCGGCCATGCCAGGTCGTTCGGATTTCCCGGCGGCCACCCGCCGATGAAGTCCTTCCTCGGCGTGCCGGTGCGGATCCGTGACGAGGTCTACGGGAACCTGTACCTCACCGAGAAGATGACCGGCGGCGAGTTCGACGAGGAAGACGAGGCGGTCGTCGTAGCGCTGGCGGCGGCAGCGGGCGTAGCGATCGAGAACGCCCGGCTGTATGAGGAGGCGCGCCGGCGGCAGCGGTGGCTGCAGGCCAGCGCCGAGGTCACCCGCAGGCTGCTGTCCGGTGCTGACCCCGCCGAGGTGCTCGATCTGGTGACCCAGCAGGTGCTGGAAATGTCGGGTGCCGATCTGGCGGTGCTCGCGCTGCCGGAGGACGGGCGGCTGCGCCGGCTGGTGAACCGGCACGCGGCCGGCGCGGACGCGGTGCGTGCCCGCGGGCTGGTGCTGCCCGAGGATTCGCTCTCTGCCTCCGTGCTGGCGACCGGTGAGCCCGTGACACTTGAGGAATTCAGCCGGGACAAGCGGGTGGCGCGGGTAGCGCGGGAGCGGATGTCGCTCGGGCCGGCAGTGATCTTCCCGCTCGGCAGGCCGGGCGACGTGCGCGGCGCGCTCACCGTCGGCCGCAGTCCCGGCTCGATGCCGCTGACGCACGCCGCGACGGAGATGGTCGGCTCTTTCGCCGCGCAGGCAGCCATCGCGCTCGAGCTGGCGGACGCCCGCCGCGACGCTGAACAGGTCACCGTGCTGCAGGACCGCGAGCGCATCGCCCGTGACCTGCACGACCTCGTCATCCAGCGGCTTTATGCGACGGGCATGTCGCTGCAGGGCGCCATGCCGCTGATCATCCGGCCGGAGGCGGCCGACCGGGTAAGCCGCGCCGTGGACGCCCTGGACGAGACGATCGGGGAGATCCGGTCAGCCATCTTCGCGCTGCAGGCGCGGCACGACCTCAAGCAGCCGGCCATTCGCGGCAGGGTCCTGGACATTCTGGAGGAGATGACCGGGCCGCTCGGGTTCCCTCCGTCGCTCAGCCTCGCCGGCGATCTGGACGCGCGGGTGCCTGACGAGATCGCCGACCATCTGCTCGGCACGCTGCGCGAGGCGCTGTCCAACGCTGCCCGGCATGCCGCCGCCGATCGCGTCGACGTCATTATCGACGCCGGCAGCGACCTGGTGCTGGTGGTCCGCGATGACGGCGTCGGAATTCAGGACAGCACTCGCCGCAGCGGGCTGGCGAATCTTGCCGGGCGTGCCGAGCGGCTCGGCGGGACGATGAAGCTGGGGTCGGCTGATGGCGGCGGGACCGAGCTGCTCTGGCAGGTCCCGCTGCCGGAAGACGGCGCCGCGGCGGGCTGAGCCAGGGCGCCGATGAGGTCGGCCGGCTCAGGTCGCCGGGGCCTCCCGGTCAGCATGGTGCTGATCTTCGAACAGCCTGGCCGCGTACGCGGCCGCCTGGGTGCGGCGCTCCATCCCGAGCTTGGCGAAAAGCGCGGAGACGTAGTTCTTCACGGTCTTCTCGGCGAGAAACATCTGTTCGCCGATCTGCCGGTTCGTGAGCCCCTCGCCGATCAGCTCGAGGATCCGCCGTTCCTGCCCGGTCAGGCCCGAGAGCGGGTCCGACCGGGCGGCCTGATCGCGCATCCGCCGCATGACCCGGCTGGCCGCCTCCGGGTCCAGCAGCGACCTGCCGGAGGCGATCGTCCGGACCGCGCCGACCAGGTCGGTGCCGCGGATCTGCTTCAGCACGTATCCGGCGGCTCCCGCCATGATCGCGTCGAAGAGCGCCTCGTCGTCACCGAAGGAGGTGAGCATCAGGCAGGCCACCTCCGGCATCCTCGACCGGATCTCCCGGCAGACCGATACCCCGTCGCCGTCTGGCAGCCGTACGTCGAGTACCGCAACGCGCGGCCGCAGCGCAGGGACACGGGCGAGCGCCGATGCAGCGGTTCCCGCTTCGCCGACCACGGTGATATCCGGCTCGGCTTCCAGCAGCTCGCGGACCCCGCGGCGGACGATCTCGTGATCGTCGAGCAGGAAGACAGTGATCTGGCCGCGGGGCTTGTCCCCGTTGGGCGCTGTCTCTGCGGGCTGTGGCTGGGCTCTTCCGTTCATCTGCGGCTGGCACCTCTGTTCGCGTCCGCATCCGGTCGTGCTGACGTCGTCGTCCGACTGGGCCATTGGCGCTGCGCGGCTTTCGGCATTATGCGCCTCGCCTCACCCTAACTTCCGCTGGCCCGTGAGTCTCGGGACCATGGTCCCGCCGCCGCGCCGAACGTCCCGGCAACCTCGCCGGACGCTGGCGCAGCAGCCGTCAGCTGGCGGGGGCCTTTAGGCCCGGCCGCGGCCGAGGAACGTCCCTACCGTGACCGCCGGCCGCCGGGCGAGGCTGTGTGCATGTACCCAGCCACCGCACGACGGCCCGCGCCGCCGACAGAAGGGCCGCAGCCCGGCCGGCTGAGCGCCGAGGACGCAGCCGAATGGATCACCCGGCTTAAGCTCGCCGAGCGGGCATGCTGCTGCCCGGCCAGGCCGGTCATGGTGGCGGTGCTGCCGCCCGCCACCGACGGGACTGAACTCGTCGAGATGTTCTTCTGCGGTCATCACGGCCGGGCCTGCCAGGCGGGCCTGGCGGCGGCCGGCGCGCTGGTGCATCAGCTGCCGTAACCGCAGCACCGGATGGCCCGTCGGTGGCATGCGGCCGCTGGCCCTGCGACGTGGCCAGTGCCGGGCTGGTGACCAGCACCGGCCCGCGCCGAGCGCCCGGCTAGGCACGCTGGTCGAGGATGTCAGCCACCTGGCGCCGCGGCGTCTCCGTTCCCGCCGGTCCGTAGCCGAACCGGATAATGATCTGCGGGCACTCCGGCCAGGGCCACCAGCCGTCGTCCTGATGCTCCATGTCGCGCAGCTCGATTGGCTGATACAACAGCGACGTCGCCAGCCCGTGCCGGGTAGCGGCCAGCAGCACGCGCTGCAGCGCCTGCCCGGCCCGCAGCCAGTCGCCGGCCTCGTCGCGGGCGGTGGACAGCACTGCGAGCTGTGGCGCCGGCTCGAAGCTGGCGCCGGGCCGCTCGATGGTCGGCGAGGCATATCCGAAGTCGCGAACCGGCGCCGGCTCGCGGTCGGGCCGGGAGCCGATGGCACCGGCGGGAATGCCGTCCGGGCCGCTGGTGCCGAGCCACTTGGACAGCTCGACCCGGTGATCGAAATCGACAGCCAGCTTCTTGTCGGCTGCGGCCGCCAGCTCGAGCACGAGCGTCGCATCGCGCGCGTTCAGCATCCGGAGCACCGCGAACTCGAAACCCGCCTCCTGCTCCAGGCCCACCTGTATCGACTCGGGCACCGGATGGCCGGAGAACGGCACGCGGCTGCTGTGCCGCAGCATGATCGCGTCGAACATCTCGCATTCCTGCGGGGTCGCCGAACGTCCGTCAGCCAGCTGCACGCACGCCAGCAGCGTCGGCTCGCCTTGCGGGTCGGGAAGCGGCCACACCAGCGGCTTTGCGCCCAGCATGCGGATGGCGAGGCGGAGATTGAACAGAGCGGCACCGCAGCTCAGATGCAGGGCGCGGCCCTTCGGGTCGGCCACCCAGAGCATCCGCTCAGGATCGCCATGCAGCTCGATGACGTCCCCGACGACCCGGAACTTCCACGGCTGGGTGTTGTGGACAGACGGTGCGGCCCCCGCCGCGCTCAGCAGCCGCCGGATAATCCCGCCGTCCGCCAGTGACCTGTTCATCCTCACGTTCCTTCCGGGCAACGCCGCCGCCTCCGGTGCGCCCGCGGGATCTCTCCCGCGGGCGCCGGGTGGCTAGAGCCGGCCGCCGACGAGGGCGGTGAGATCGGTCAGCCTGCTGGTGTAACCCCACTCGTTGTCGTACCAGCCGAAGACCTTGGCGAGCGTGCCCGAAGCCTGGGTCAGGCCGGAATCGAAGACGCAGGACGCGGTCTCGCCGATGACGTCACGCGAGACGAGAGCATCGGTGCTGTAGCGCACAATGCCGGCCAGCGCGCCCGCCGCTGCCTGCTCAAATGCGCTGTTGATCTCCTCGGCGGTGGCTTCCCGGCTCAGCACGACAGTCAGGTCGGTCAGCGATCCGTCCTCGACGGGCACCCGCACGGCAACTCCGTCCAGGCGGCCGGCCAGCTCCGGGATGACCAGTCCGGTGGCCTTGGCCGCGCCGGTAGTCGTCGGCACCATGCTGAGCGCCGCGCTGCGCGCCCGCCGCAGGTCCTTGTGCGGCCCGTCCAGCAGCATCTGGTCGCCGGTGTAGGCGTGCACTGTCGTCATGAGGCCCTGCACCAGGCCGAACGAGTCGTTCAGCACCTTCGCAATCGGGGCCACGCAGTTGGTCGTGCAGGACGCATTCGAGATCACGTCATGCCGCTCCGGGTCGTATTCGCCGTCGTTAACCCCGATGACGACCGTGAGATCTGCGTCCTTGCCCGGTGCGGACAGCAGTACCTTCCGCGCGCCGCCTTTCAGGTGCAGCGCGGCCTGCTCGCGGCTGAGGAACTTGCCGGTGGACTCGATGACGACGTCGGCGCCGAGCTTGCCCCAGTCGATCGCGGCGGGATCGCGGCTGCTCAGCACCGTGATCGGCGTCCCGTCGACGATGATCGAGTCAGCGGAGTGCTCGACGGTGGCGCTCAGACGGCCGAAGGTCGAGTCGAAGTCGAGCAGATGCGCGAGCGTGCGCGCATCCGTTATGTCGTTCACCGCGACGACCTCGATGTCGGCCCGCTCCAGCGAGCGGCGCACAAACGTACGCCCGATACGCCCGAAGCCATTAATTCCGACGCGGACAGCCATAGCATTCCTCCCGGTTCACGACGACAGCCCGCGGCCCTGCGCGGCGCCAGGACCAGGATCGCCGCCCGCCTTAGCAGCTGATATGGGCGTTGGGCACCTGCGACCGGGCCTTTAGGCCCTGGCTGCGCGCTGGCCGGGAGGTCAGCAGGCCGCGGCCGGGCTAGCGGTGGCTCTGGACGACGACTACCGGGCACGCCGCGTGATTGACCACCTGCGTGCTCACCGAGCCCATCAGCAAGTCGGCAAATCCGCCTGCGCCGCGCGAGCCGATCACCACCAGCTCGGCGTCACCGGACGCGGCGAGGAGTTCCCTGGCAGCCAGGCCGCTCACCGCGCGCACATGCACCGAGGCGGGGCTGGCACCGCCGAGCTCGCTGGCGATCTTGCTCACTGCTTCCTCAGCCGCCGTGCGGGCTCTTTCCTGGGCCGGCAGGTCCTCGGGATATATCAGCGGGATGCCGGACCAGTGGCCGGCCGGGACCTGGTGAACGGTCAGCACAGTCAGCGGGGCGCGGCGAAGGGCCGCCTCTCTCATCGCCCATTCGAGTGCGTGCCGAGAGCCGTCAGAGCCGTCGACCCCCACAATGATTCCGGGCATAGCCTGCTCCTCCCTGGGGCGCCGCTCTTGAAGCAGACGCGAACCCGTTCCCATGCTCGCTGACGCCGGCTGCGCACTGGCAGGGGCGTTTGGCCAGCCGGACCCGGCCCTTGGTCCCTCGCCGCATCCGCTGGTGCGGAAGAGCGCCGCGATGGGATGGTAGTCGCAGAACCGGATGGCCGGCCGCGCCGCGGCAGGCGCCGGCCGGCGAGGTGGAGATGACGCACCGCACTGATCGCACTCTGTTGGCCGCCGGGCTGGCCCGGGTCGAAGGCGAGGGCGCCATGTATGTCCGCGTCAGTTCCGGCCAGGTCGAGGAAGTACGCCTCGATATTTACGAGCCGCCGCGATTCTTCGAGGCGTTCCTGCGCGGCCGGTCCTTTACCGAGCCGCCGGACATTACGGCGCGCATCTGCGGAATATGCCCGGTGGCCTACCAGGCCAGCGCCTGCCAGGCGATCGAGGCCGTGTGCGGGATCAGCGTGACCGGTCCGCTGGCCGACCTGCGGCGGCTGCTGTACTGCGGCGAGTGGATCTCCAGCCACGCGCTGCATGTCTACATGCTGCATGCTCCTGATTTCCTCGGCTATCCGGGCGCCGTGGAGCTCGCGCGCGAGCACCGGGCCATCGTCGAGCGCGGCCTTGCGCTGCGGCACGCGGGGACCTCGATCATGGACTTGCTCGGCGGTCGCTCGGTTCATCCGGTCAACGTGCGGATCGGCGGCTTCTACCGGGTGCCTTCGGCCGGCGAGCTCGCGCCGCTGGTGCCGCAGCTGCGCGCGGCGCTCGGCCTTGCGCTGGAGACGGTCCGCTGGGTGGCGGGTTTCGACTTCCCGGACTTCAGCTGCGACCATGAGCTGCTCGCCCTGACCCAGCCCGGTGTCTATCCGATCGAGCGCGGCACGCTGGCCAGCAGCGGCGGACTGAAATTCACGGCGGCCGATTTCGAGCAGCACGTGATCGAGGAGCAGGTGCCGCACTCCACGGCCCTGCACGCCAGGCTGGCCGGCCGCGGCGGCACGTACCTGACAGGGCCGCTGGCCCGGTACTCGCTGAACTCGCAATGGCTGCCGCCGCTGGCAGCTCAGGCCGCCCGCGCGGCCGGCCTCGGGCCCGACTGCCGTAACCCGTTCCAGAGCATCGTCGTGCGCAGCGTGGAGATGGTCTGCGCGATCGAGGAAGCGCTCCGGCTGATCGATGGCTATCAGCAGCCGGACAGGCCATGTGAGCAGGCATCGCCGAGGGCGGGGACCGGCCATGGCGTGACTGAGGCGCCCCGCGGCCTGCTCTACAACCGGTACGAGCTTGATCAGGACGGGATCGTGCTGAGCGCGCGGATCGTGCCGCCGACGTCGCAGAACCAGGCCGCGATTCAGGCTGACCTGCGCGACTTCGTGCAGGCGAGGCTGAATCTCGACGACGACCGGCTGACCCGGGCGTGCGAGCAGGCGATCCGCAACTATGACCCGTGCATCTCGTGCGCGACGCACTTCCTGCGGCTGCGGTTGGACCGCGGATGACCGGGCAGGCCGGCGCAGCACCGGCGGCGGGCTGCCGCGGCGCGGTCATCGGCATCGGCAACGAGTTCCGGCGCGACGACGGCATCGGGCCTGCGGTGCTCGCCCGGCTGCGCGGCCAGGTACCGGCCTGGGTGCGGCTGGTGCTCAGCGACGGCCAGCCGGCCGGCCTGATCGAGGCGTGGACCGGGATGCCGATCGCTGTCGTCGTCGACGCCGTGCTGGCCGATCCGCCGGTTCCCGGCCGGCTGCACCGGGTCGTCCTTGGCGCTGAAGATGCCTCGCCGGGCGCCCAGGTCAGCTCGCATGGCCTCGGCCTGGACGAGGCAATCGGCCTGGCACGGGCGCTTGACCGGATGCCGGACCGGCTGATCGTGCACGCCGTGGAGGCGGCTGACATCGGGCAAGGCGTCGGGCTCACGCCCGCGGTCGCGGCCGCCGCCGGCGACCTCACCGCGGCGGTTCTGAGAGATCTCGCGGCCGTGCTGACGGGGGAGCGGCTGACGGGCTGAAGGTCCTGCTGGCCGGGCCGTTTGCCTCTTCCCGTCCTGGCCACGGCCTGATGAGATCAGACGGAGAGCGTGATGCCCGCCAGGATGAGCACAGGGAGCGAAGATGACTCGCAGCGAAGCGCATTTCGATGCCATGCTTCGGCATCTGGGAGCCACGTATTACAAGACCATTCACGGGGACGCTACCGCGATGGACGTGGCGCGCGCGCTCGAAAATGCTGAGGAGCATGACACCCACGGGCACCAGCCGCACTGGACCAGGCGCCGGCATCCGCGGACCGGCCGCTGGCGGGTCAGCGACGTAATGCGGACCGATGTGATCACCGTGGACAAGACGGCCTCGTACAAGCAGGTGGCCAAGGTCATGTCCGACCACATGGTCAACGCCGTGCCGGTGCTGACCAAGGAGCGGCACGTGGCAGGCATCGTGTCCGAGGCTGACTTGCTCCTGAAGGAGGAGCGCCAGCTGCGGCGGCTGGGCACCGGGCTGCCCCCGCGTACCCGGCATGAGCGGGCCCAGGCGGAGGGCCGCACCGCGGCCGAGCTGATGACCGCGCCGGCCATCACGATTCACCCGGATGCGCCGGTCGGCGTGGCTGCGAGACTGATGAACGGGCGCCACCTCAGGCTGCTGCCGGTCGTCGATCCGGCCGGCAAGCTGATCGGCATCGTCAGTCGCCGGGACCTGCTCAGCGTCTTCTTCCGCCCGGATGACGAGATCGCAGCCGAGGTGCACGGCGTCCTGACCGGCGTGCTCCTGGCGGAGCCCGACGACGTCGAGGTGAAATCCAGGGACGGCGTGGTCGTCCTGTCCGGCACCGTGGCCAAAGAGGACCTCATCCCGGTCGCCGAGCGCCTTGCGGCGGGTGTCGACGGTGTGGTGACGGTGGTCTGCAAGCTGACCGGGCGGCCGGCGACTGCCTCGGTGCCGCAGGCCGGCGGCTGAGCGCTACCCTTCGTCGGCCGGGTGAGCGCGCGAGGCCGGCGAGAACCCTGGCGCGGCCACGTTGAACGTCGAGAAGACCCGTTCGACGGTATCCTGCGGCATGCCGAGCTGGCGCAGGGCAGGGATGAGCGAGGCAGTGTTCGGCGCGGCCACCGGGCCGAAACAGCCGTAGCAGCCGCGATTGAACGCCGGGCAGATCGCGCCGCATCCGGCCTGCGTCACCGGGCCGAGGCACGGCGTCCGATGAGCGATCATCACGCAGACGTTGCCACGGCGCTTGCACTCATAGCACACGCTCTGCGCGGGGATGCGGGGCTTGCGCCCGGCGAGCAGTGCCGCGATGAGCTCGAGAAGCTGGCGCTTGTCGATCGGGCAGCCGCGAAGCTCGAAGTCGACCGGGACGTGGTCGGCGATTGGCGTGGACGTCGCGAGAGTCTCGATGTAATCGGGCCGCGGGTAAACGGCCGCCGCGAACTCGGCGACGTCGGCGAAGTTGCGCAGCGCCTGCACGCCGCCGGACGTGGCGCACGCGCCAATGGTGACCAGCGTCCGTGACTGGTCCCGGATATGCCGGATGCGTGCCGCGTCACCCGGCGTGGTCACCGATCCCTCGACCAGGGAGACGTCGTAGGGTCCGGGCTGCGCGGCGGACGAAGCCTCGGTGAAATGCGCGATGTCGACCTGTGCCGCGAGTGCCAGCAGCTCGTCCTGGCAGTCCAGCAGGGTGAGCTGGCAGCCGTCGCAGGAGGCGAACTTCCACACGGCGAGCTTCGGGCGTGCCATCTACAGCTCCCGTACCGCAAGCAGCGGAGCGGCCTGCTGATAGCTGACTACCGGACCATCCCTGCACAGCAGCAGCGGGCCGAGCTGGCAGTGGCCGCATTCGGCGGTGCCGCAGCGCATGTTCCGCTCCAGCGAGATGCGGATGTTTTCCCGCGCGACGCCGCGGTCGCACAGGGCGCGGGCGGTCAGGCGCATCATCACCTCGGGGCCGCAGATCAGCGTCACGGTCGCGGCCGGGTCGATGTTCGCGCGGTCGAGCAGCTGCGTGACCACGCCCACGTGTCCCGTCCAGCCTGCTTCGGCCTGGTCGACGGTGACCTGCACATCGGCACCGCTGCGGCGCCACCCGGCCAGCTCGTCGGCGAACACAAGCTGCAGCGGGGACCTCGACCCGATCAGGACCGTGATCCGCCTGTACCGCTCGCGGGCCGCCAGTGCCGTCACTAATGCGGGCCGCAGCGGCGCGAGCCCGATCCCGCCGGCCACCACGAGGAGGTCGTGCCCGGCCGCGCTGTCCACGCTCCAGTCCGTGCCGAATGGCCCGCGCACGCCGATCAGCTGTCCGGGCGTCGCCGCGCACAGCGCCCTGGTCACGGCCCCGGCCGCCCGGATCGTCTGGACCAGGTCCGGGCCGGCCGCGGCGCCGCTGATCGAGATCGGCACCTCGCCGGTGCCGAATGCGTAGAGCATGGTGAATTGGCCGGGCTGGTGAGCAGCTATGGGCGGGTCGACGGGGTGCAGGCCGAGCGTCACCGTGTCCGGGGTCTCTGCGTGGGACCAGGCGACCCGATACCGGGCGGGCATCGCCGCCTGGCTTACGGGCGCTGGCGCCCGTACCGTCATCCGCCCGCCCGCGGCCGTCGGCCCGCTCACGCCGCACCAGCTGGCTGAGCTGTACCCCCGTACAGGTCAAGCAGCCGGATCCGGGTTGCGTGCAGCCGAACAGTGACCACGGTCATCAGCCGTTTGAGGAGCTGGTATCCGAGCGCGGGGTCGCTCTCGCACAGCGCGCTTACCACCAGGCCATCCAGCTCGAACGCAGCGGTGGGCGCGATGACCTCGGCGCCGAACTGCCACTCGCGCGGCGGGACCAGCCAGGAAAGCCCGACAACTTCCCCCGCGCCGACGGTCTCCACGATGAGCCGCGTCCGACCCGGCACCCGGATATCCAGCGCGACGTGGCCAGCGGAGATAAGCCAGCACCGCTCAGCCCGGCCGCCCTCCTCGAACAGCCGGTAACCGGCCGGAAACCAGACCTCGGTCGTAGCCGCCGCGAGCAGCGCCACATATTCGGCCGGCAGGTCAGCCAGGAAGGCGTGCCGGCCGAGCGCCGACGGCGGGATTCCACTCACGGCTGCTCGCTTTCTGCCCCGCCTGCCGGTCCTCGGCCTGCATGGCGGCGACTTCCTCGGTCAGGTCGATGCCCACCGGGCACCACACGATGCACCGCCCGCAGCCGACGCAGCCGGACGAGCCGAACTGATCGTGCCAGGTGCCGAGCTTGTGGGTCAGCCATTGCTTGTAGCGGCTGCGGGGCGACGACCGCACCGGCCCGCCATGCAGGTAAGAGAAATCAAGGTCGAAACAGGAGTCCCAGAGCTGCCAGCGCTCGGCATGGTCGCCGCTGACGTCGGTGACGTCATCGACCGTCGTGCAGAAGCAGGTCGGGCAGACCATCGTGCAGTTCCCGCAGGTCAGGCAGCGGGAGGCGACATCATCCCAGCGCGCGGCGTCGTGGCTGCGCGCCATCAGATCGCGCAGCCCGTCGGCTCGCATCGACCGGCCCATCAGTTCTGCGGCCTGCGCCACGGCCGATCGGGCGCGGCCGGAGACGACCGGCCCGGCTGGGACTGGCCCAGCTGGATCAGCGGCAAGCCCGCCGATCAGGTCAGCTCCGGCCGCGGAGCCGATTTCCAGCACGAAGCGATGCTCATCCGCGCTGACCAGTTCGGTCAGCGCCAGGTCGTAGCCAGGACCAGCCTGCGGGCCAGTGCCCATCGAGGTGCAGAAGCACGCCTCGCCCGGCTCGGTGCAGTTCACCACGACGACGAACAAGCCCGCGCGGCGGGCGGCGTACCGCGACCCGGCGTGCGTGCCGCGGCCGAGCACCTGGTCCTGGATTCCGATGGCGCGCAGGTCGCATGGCCGGACGCCGAAAAGGGCCAGCTGCGGATGAGGCTCTTCGGCGGCTGCGAATTCGAACCCGCCGGCTCCGCGGCGCGCGGACCATATCTGCTCTCTGGGCGGGTGCAGGAACTGCTTCCAGGACTGCGGCCCTGCCGAATGGCCGAACGCCGCGCTGTCGTCGCGGCGCCGGAGCTTGTAGCCGCCGGGCGCCAGCTGCACGCCCCAGCCAAACGGGAGATCGCTGGCCGAGTCGAGCTCGCCGAGGATGATCGCGCCGTCCCGGACCGTCGGGCCAATCACCCGGTAGCCGGCCTCGCGGAGCGCGGTGTGCAGCACGGACAGGTCGGCAGCGGCCAGCATCAGCGGGCCTGCCGGACCTGGCCCGTCCTTCATTGCGGCTCTCCTTGCCTGCCCGGCGCCCGGCGCACCCGGCACGCCTTTCATACTGCCGTTAGCGCGAGCGTGACGCCAGGCTCAAATGTCCCGTGGCTGTCGGCGGCTATCGGAATCTGCCGGAGACGGTCAGTTTCGTCATGGAAAGTGACCGGGAGCCTAGGAGCGGGCACTGGCGCGAGCGCGGTGACCTAGGTCCCGGCCGGGGTGGCCTTTGGGCCCTGCTGGCAGCCGGGAGCGCGTGATGTTATAGCAGTGGCGAGAAGGACAAGACGAGGAGACGCGGAGTTACGGGCGGTCCGCCGGCCCGCACACCGCGCAATCGGGATCCGCGAGAAGTGGAATATGTCCTTCTCGCCATCACGCGTGCCGCCGCCCTGTTGGGGCGGCGGATCCGCTGCGGATAATTGCTCGCACCCACTTTCCGTGCCTGCAGTTCCATCGAATTGCCGTCTGCCGCGTCCCGGCAGAGGCGAAAGTGACCAAAGGCCGGGACTTCCGGGCCGGAGGACCATGCCGGCCTGGCGCAATCGCCACGCCAGCGGGAAAGGACGTCCGGCCGGCCGGCCAGGGCCATTGGTCCTTGTGAGGCCCGGATCGCGCGGTGGACGGTGAGTGTGGACTGACGTTCAGTGGCAGCGACTAATTCCGCGCTGGTGCCGTGCGCCGCTCTTCCAGGGAGTGGGAGTCGTTATGACGGATGCCAGGCGCCTTGAGGAGCTGACCCGCGAGGAGGCACTTGAGCTGCTTGCCAGCGTTGCTGTCGGCCGGGTCGTCTTCAGCCACCGGGCGCTGCCGGCGATCCGGCTGGTGAACCACCTCGTGACCAGCGACCGGATCATCATCCGGGCCGATCTGGGCAGCGCGCTCAGTGACGAAGTGGACCCTGAGGGCGGGATGGTCGTCGCCTACGAGGGCGACATGCTGGAAGCCGGGGACCGGATTGGCTGGAGCGTGGTGGTGGTCGGCAGGGCCCGCCGCGTCACCGACAAGGTCGCGGTCGCCCGGTACCGGCAGGCGCTGCAGCCCTGGGTGTCGGCACCGATGGCAGACGTCATCGCGATCCAGGCCGAGATCGTGACAGGCCTCAGGCTGGTGCCCAGGACCTGGGGCGGCAGCCGCCAGGACGGCCAGCCTGCCCGGCTGGCCTGACCGGGTCGCCGGCCTGGCAGCTCTGCCACATCTCCTGATACCGCCCGGCTGACCTGCGCAGCTCGTCGTGGGTGCCGCGTTCGGCGGCGAAGTTGATCAGGAACAGCGTGCCGAAGAATTTGGTCATCCGCAGCTAGACGGGATCTTTCTTGACTAGCCAGGCCGTCTGCATACAGGCGACGAGTATCGATAGCCCGATGGTCAGCGGCACGAAGATGAAGTGACACACGGTGGTAATCCCGAACTGCCACCGTGAAAGGTCAGGCGCGCTCAATTGTTGCGCTCCCTGAACGGGCGCCCCGTCCAGTACGAACGGCCGGCAGGGGGCTGCCGGCCGCGCTTGATCAGCAAGCCAGCGCGGCCGGGAGGTGCTGCAGGGCCCAGCGGCCCCGCAGCGCGGGACGTTCGTCCTCTTGCCAGGACACCGCGGCCAGAAGAGCATCAATGACAGGGCACCAGAGCCGAGACGGCGCCAGGGCAGGCATCAGGGCGAAAGGACGGCGCTAATGACGGTGACGCCTAACCGTCAATCCGTCGTTCATGCTCGCGCTGTCGCTGATGCCTGCGTCGTCGTTCATGCCCGCGCACATCTCGGCTCAGGTGCCCGACCGTATCAAGGGGCAGGAATTTCCGCTGGTCGGCTCGGCCAGCTCGCGGAGATCGCCCGCGTTGAGTGCTTCCTGGCTGCCGACCAGTCTGCCTGCGTCACCGGGCAGATCCGGGCAGTCAATGGCGGCCTGGACATATGAGAGGAAACGTCATGGATGAACAGACCGACGTCGTAGTGGTGTCCGGGGTGCGGACCGCCATCGGCCGGTACGGCGGCGGCCTCGCCGGCGTCCCGCCGTGCGACCTGGCGGCGACAGTAGTCCGCGAGGCAGTGCACCGGTCCGGCGTCGATCCGGAGGACTTCGGCCACGCGGTCTTCGGCAATGTCATTCACACCGATGTCAGGGACATGTACCTGGCCAGGGTCGCCGCCATCAACGGCGGCCTGCCGGTCACGGTGCCGGCCTTCACGGTGAACCGGCTGTGCGGCAGCGGGCTGCAGGCAATCATCTCGGCGGCCCAGGCCATCAAGCTTGGTGATGCCGACACTGCGGTAGCCGGCGGCGCCGAGTCGATGAGCCGTGGCCAGTATTGGCTGCCGTCCATGCGCTGGGGCCAGCGGATGGGAGATGGCAAGGCGATCGACGCGGTGGTCGGCGGGCTGTCCGACCCGTGGGATGGCTGCCACATGGGCGTGACAGCGGAGAACGTGGCGCAGGAGTTCGGGATATCGCGCGAAGATCAGGACGCGCTCGCGGTCGAGAGCCACCGGCGGGCCGCGGCGGCGGTAGCGGCCGGCTACTTCAACGAGCAGATCACGCCGGTTGAGGTGCCAGCCAAGAAGGGCACCACCGTCTCGATGACGACCGACGAGCACATCCGGCCGGACGCCACCATGGAAGGCATGGCCAAGCTGCGCCCGGCGTTCGACCGCAACGGTACCGTGACAGCGGGGAACGCTTCGGGCATGAACGACGCCGCGGCCGCCGTCGTGCTCGCCAGCGGCGCCTATGCCAGCAGCCACGGCCTGCAGCCGCTTGGCCGTCTGGTCGCCTACAGTCACGCCGGCGTCGAGCCAAGGATCATGGGCATCGGCCCGATACCGGCTATCAGGAAGGTCCTGGACCGGTCCGGCATGAAGGTCGATGACATCGACGTGTTCGAGGTAAACGAGGCATTCGCCTCCCAGGCCCTCGCCGTAATCCGCGAGCTCGGCCTGCCGCCGGACCGGACCAACGCCAACGGCAGCGGCATCTCGCTGGGACACCCGGTCGCTGCGACCGGTGCCATCCTTACGGTGAAGGCACTTTATGAGCTAAAGCGGGTCTCAGGCAGATACGCGCTCGTGAGCATGTGCATCGGCGGCGGCCAGGGCATCGCCGCGATCGTCGAGCGCCTGTGAGTAAATAGATGCTCGCTGCGGCGAGCCGGTCAACCGAGGAGGGCCCCGAATGACTAGTAACGATGCGGCGCGGCAGGCTGCCGAGGACGCTGCGGCAGTGCTCGCCCCCGAGTTCGGGCAACTCGCCTCGGTTGACTCGGCGGGCCTCGGCGAGGCCACCCTTAACGTGCTCATGCGGGCGGCCGGGCGGCCTGCCGACCTGGCTGCGGCGACCGTGCGGTTCTGGACGAGCATGGCGCGGGTCGCGCCGGTCGCCGCGGCCCGCTGGGCCGGCTCGGAGGTGGAGCCGCCTGTCCCGGTTCCGAACGACAAACGATTCACTGACCGGACCTGGACCGACAATCCAGCATATTTCGCTCTCCGGCAGGCTTACATTGCTGCCTCCCGGCTGGCGGAAGACACGCTGGCGGCCGGGGCCGGCGACGCCGCGGACGACGCGAAAGCCGGGCTGGCGGTCAGCTTCCTGCTGGACGCGCTCGCGCCGACCAATTTCCTGCCCACTAACCCGGCAGTGGTCAAGCGCGCATTCGAGACCGGCGGCGCCAGCCTGCTTGCCGGTGCCGGCAACTTCATCGACGACGCCCTGACCAACGGCGGGCGTCCCCGCCAGGTCGACAGCCGCCCGTTCAAGGTCGGCGAGAGTCTCGCCGCCACCAAGGGCAAGGTCGTGTTCAGGAACGAGCTGATGGAGCTCATCCAGTACGAGCCGCAGACTCCGGAGGTCCATGCCACCCCCATCCTCGCCAGCCCGCCGTGGATCAACAAGTACTACATCATGGACCTCGCGCCGGGGCGCAGCTTCCTCGAATGGGCGGTCCAGCACGAGCGCACGGTCTTCGCCATCTCCTACCGCAACCCGGACGCCTCCATGAGCGGCGTGACCCTGGACGACTACCTCATTCACGGGCCGCGGGAAGCGCTCGACGTGATCGGGGACATCACCCGTGCCCCCAAGATCGACATAGTCGGGCTGTGCCTGGGGGGTGCGCTGACGGCCATGCTCGCGGCCTATCTCAACGAGAAGGGTGACGACAGGCTCGGCTCTGTCACGCTGCTCAATACCCTGCTGGACTACAGCGCGCCCGGCGTGCTCGGCATTTTCACCGACGAGAAGACGGTGGCGGGACTGGAGCGCAAGATGGCGGAAAAGGGCTTCCTCGACGGCAGCGAGATGTCCCTCACGTTCGACATGCTGCGGGCCAATGACCTCATCTTCAACTATGTGGTCTCGAACTGGCTGCTGGGCGAGGACCCGCCGGTCTTCGACATCCTTGCATGGAACTCCGACAACACCAGGCTGCCGGCCGCCATGCACTCGTTCTACTTGCGCAGCCTGTATCTGCGCAATGAGCTGGCCAAAGGCGAGATGGAGGTGGCCGGCCAGCGGCTCTCCCTTTCCGACATAAAGAACGACACTTACGTGGTGGGCGCCATCAACGACCATATTGTGCCCTGGCACGGCTCGTACAAGGCCAGCAGCCTGCTCGGGGGTCAGGTCCGGTATGTCCTGTCCAGCGGCGGCCATATCGCCGGCATCGTCAATCCGCCGGGCCCGAAGGCCTGGTACGAGGCGACCAGCCACGCCCCTGAAGGCGCCGAGGCATGGCGCGTAGCCGCCGCTAAGCACAACGGCTCATGGTGGCAGGACTGGACCAAGTGGTCGGAGCCGCGCGCAGGTGATCGCATCAAGCCGCCGGCCATGGGCAGCAGCCAGTATCCCGCGATCGGTGACGCGCCCGGCGAATACGTGCACGGCTGAGACGGCCGGCGTGGTTCGCGCTTGACAAATCAATCAAATGCGCTCAGTATAGTTAGCAAAACAAAATCCCGAGGAGGAGTCATGACCGACGCCCGTTCTGTGGGCCAGGAACTGCAGGGAGAGATCCTGGACGCAGTCCGCAAGAGTCAGGCCGCAGTGGTAGACGCGATCCAGACCTGGGCGACGACAGTCCAGGCGATCACGCCGGATCTGCCTGACGTGAACCTGTCTTTCGCCGACAAGCTGCCCAAGCCGCAGGAGCTCATCGCAGGCGCCTACGACTTTGCCGAGCAGTTGCTGGCGAGTCAGCGCAAGTTCGCCGAGGACGTGCTCAAGGCCACCGCGCCCCTGCTTTCCGGCAAGGACGGCACCCCGGCCGGCAAGAGTTCCGCAGCGAAGTGACCATGGGATCGCGCGGCGAACCTGGCATGGTTCGCCGCGCGATCGCTTGCTCAGGCGAAGAGATAGCCGGCGGCCTGGCGACGGCCGGCAGCAAGGCCCGCAGGCCACAGGGAAGCCCGCAGGCACAAGGGCCCAGGGCAATAGGCACAAAGGCCCTGTCAGCTGCCGCGCCCGGCGGTGATCCTGGCGGCTAACCTACGTCAGCAGGTGAGGGCCATGACAGAGATCACCAGACCGGCCGTTTCCGAGCATCTGGGTACCACGTCTGTGCCGCGCCCGCGGATCCGCCGCCCGCTTGTGCTGATCCCTGCTGACCGCGTTGACTATCTGGTTTCGACGGCGGCGCGCGCGCCGTCGGTGCACAATACCCAGCCGTGGCAGTTCGTGGCTACCGATTACGCGATCGAGCTGCATGCTGACCGCAGCCGCCGGCTCCGGCTGGACCAGGGCGGCCGGGAGATGCTGATCAGCTGCGGCGCAGCGCTCTTCGGACTCCGGCTCGCCATCCGTGAGCTCGGGTACCTGCCCGCCGTCGATCTGCTGCCCGACCTGGGGCGGCCCGGCTTCCTCGCCAGGGTCGCGCTCGGCGAGAAGGCTCCGCTGACCGGCCTGGAGCGCCACATGCTCGCGGCCGTCCCGCACCGGCACACCCACCGCGGCCCGTTCAGCCCTGACCCGCTGCCCGCCGGGCTGCTTGCGGGCCTCCAGCAAGATGCCCTGGCCGAATGCGCCGCCCTGGCGCTGATCGACCAGGGCAGCGCATACCAGCAGCTGGCCGCGCTGGCGGCGGCAGCCGGGCGGCGGCAGGCACTCGACCCGATCGCCAGGGCCGAGGCCCGGCGCTGGACCCGCAAGGCAGATGCCCCCGCCAGGGACGGCGTCCCGGCACAGGCGTTCACAGCCGCGATTTTCGCGCAGCCCGGCAAGCTGGCGCAGCGTGACTTCGATCTCGGCCGCGGGATCGGGCTGCTTCCGCACGGCGGCCCGCCGCCCGCCGCCACGGCGGTGCTGATTACCCGAGGTGACAGCCCGGCTGACTGGCTGCATGCCGGCCAGGCAATGCACCGTGTGCTGATCCGCGCCGCGAGCGCATGGGTCTTTGCGAGCCTGCACACCCAGCCGCTGGAAGTGCCAGCGGTCCGGGCGCTGATCCGCTCCCGGCTTGCGCTGCCCGGCCAGGCTCAGATGCTGATGCAGCTCGGCCGGTCCAGCAGCACTCAGCCCACAGCGCGCCGGCCGACCAGCGAGGTGCTGGTTGAGCCGCAGCGCCGGGCTGCCCGCATGCGCGGGAAGGCGAAGGCACAAGGTCCTGCCGAGGTGAGGCCCATTGCTCCTGACGACTGCGGCCAGCCTGCGCCAGCATGGGAGTGACCTAGCACGGGAGGTGGGATACATGCGGGACGTGACCTCGTGCGCCGGGCTGCACCGGTGCATCGTGGTGGGCGTTGATGGATCCCCGAACTCACTGGCCGCGCTGCAGCGGGCCGCATGCCTTGGCCGGGAGCGAAGCGCCGGTCTCGCTATCGTCTACGTCATCCCCGCAGACTCCAGCCCCGCTGCCGAGACGTCGGGATACGAGCTGCTCGGCATGTCCGTCGGCAGCATCGCACCGCACGGGCTTGGCGTCCCGGCTGACCGCGTGGTCGCGCGCGGTGACCCGGCCAGAAAGCTCGTCGAGCTCAGCGCCGCCGCCGAGCTGCTGGTTATCGGCGGCCGCATTCACTGCGAGCACGGCAATCTGCTGGGCGGCGATGTCGTGCCGTACTGCCTGGCCCATGCGAACTGCCCGGTGGCCATCTGTGCCGATCAGCGGGCACAGGCCCGCTACGTGGCAGCGCAGGGGGAGTGACCGGCGGTGACGATGACATCGGGCCACGGCAGTGCTGCCGGGCACGGCAACTCCGAGGAGCAAGGCGGTGCCGGCGAGCAAGGCGGTGCCGGCGAGCAAGCGGCCATCCGGTCCGCCAAGCGCATTGTCGTCGGCGTTGACGACTCCCCGGCCGGCCTTGCCGCTGTCCGGCTCGCCGTCAGCCTGGCCAGGACCGCCGGAGTGCCCATCGTTGCCGTCCGGGCGTGGGCGTTAGGACTGCCCCGGCATGGCGGCCGCCGTCATCGGCTCCGGGGCCGGGAACATCCGCATGTCATCTTGTATTTCGACGCGGCCGAGGAGCGCCGTGAGTGCGGCGAGCTGGTGCTAAAGGCCTTCCGGGCGGCAGTCGGCGGCCAGCCGCAGGATGTTGCCGTGACCATCGAAACACCCGAGGGCGACCCCGGTCTGATGCTGACGGAGATCGCTACGGCAAAGGGCGACATTCTCGTCGTGGGAAGGGAGCGCGGGCAGCTCATGAAGCACCTGGTGCACGGATCGGTGAGCAGCTACTGCTGCGAGCACGCGCAGTGCCCGGTGCTCGTCGTGCCGCCGGCCGAAGGGGCGCCCCGGTGAATGCCCCTGCTGCGGCCATGTACGCGCTGCTGACCGACGGCAGCACGGTCGAGATCAGGCCGGCCCGGCCGCAGGACGCCGAGGCGGTGCGCGCGATGCACGCCGCCATGTCACCGGACAATATCTACCTGCGGTTTTTCAGCCTGAGCCCGAGCGCGGCCGAGCAGGAAGCCAAGCGGGTCTGCCGCGAGCCGGATCCCGGCCACGCGGCGCTGCTGGCCTGGCAGGACGACCGGCTGGTCGGCGTCGCCAGTTACGAGCCCGCCGGGAAGCCCGGCCTCGCCGAGATCGCGTTCGCCGTCCCCGATGACATGCACGGCCGCGGCATCGCCAGCCTGCTGCTCGAGCACCTGGTCTGGCAGGCGCGGCAGTGCGGGCTGCAGGCGTTCAGCGCGGAAACGCTGGCGGAGAACTCGGCGATGCTGCGGGTGTTCGCGGACGCCGGCCTGCCCGCGAAACGGCGGATTGCCGACGGCGTGGTCGAGCTGACCTTCCCCCTGCCCGACGGCGAAGACAATTACCGGCTGGACAATTACCTGGCGTCGGTCGCCAGCAGGGAAAGCCGGGCGCATGTGGCGAGCCTGCGCCCGCTGCTGCAGCCGCGCTCGGTCGCCGTGGTGGGGCCGAGCCGGCGCCGCGGCACCGTCGGCCGGGCCATCCTGCACAACATCGTGACGTGCGGCTTCGCCGGGCCGGTCTATGCGGTGAATCCGCATGCCCGGACGATGGAGGGAGTGCCCTGCGTGGCATCCGTCGGCGACCTGCCCGAGCAGGTGGACCTGGCGGTCATCGCGGTGCCGCCGTCCGTCCTGCCCGAGGTGGCGGCGCAGTGCGGCCGCAACGGGGTCCGGGCCCTCATAGTGATCACTGCCGGTCTGGGCGCCGGAGGCGCTGACCTGCTGGCCATCTGCCGCCGGTACGGCATGCGGCTGGTCGGGCCGAACTGCTTCGGCGTGATCGTGCCCTGGATCGGCCTGGACGCGACATTCGCCGCCGACCACCCGCTGCCCGGCGTGGCCGGCCTGGTCGTGCAGTCCGGCGGGGTGGGGATCGCGCTGCTTGAGCGGATGTCCAGGCTCGGTATCGGGGTGTCCTCCTTCGCCTCGGTCGGCGACAAGTACGACGTGTCCCCTACTGACATGCTGACCTGGTGGGCGCAGGACGAGGTGACCCGGATAGCGGTCCTCTACGTCGAGTCCTTCGGCAGCCCGCGCAAGTTCGGGGGGACGGCCCGCCGGGTCGGCCAGCGGATGCCCGTGCTGACCGTCGTCGGCGGCCGGTCCCCGGCGGGCCAGCGCGCGGCGGCCTCGCACACCGCGGCGGCCGCGACGCCGCTGGTCACCCAGGAGGCGCTGTTCGACCAGGCGGGTGTCATTGCCACCACGAGTCTCGGCGAGCTCATCGACACCGCGGCGCTGCTCGCCTGCCAGCCGCTGCCCGCGGGCAACCGGGTCGCGATCGTCTCCAACACCGGCGGCGCGGGCGTGCTGGCAGCCGATGCGTGCGGTGACCACGGCCTGCACGTCGTGCGGCTCGGCGCGGCCACCCGGCGCAAGCTGCGCTGGCTGCTGCCCCCCCGTGCCGTCGTCACCGGGCCGGTGGACACCAGCCCGGCGGTGACCACCGATACCTTCCGTGCCTGCCTGGAGGAAGTAGCCGCCGACAACGGCGTCGATGCGGTGCTCGCCGTGATGGTGCCCACGGCCATCTCCGACCTGCGCGCCGCGGCGGCCGAAGCGGTCGTCAGCAAGCCGCTCGCTGTCGCCCTGCTCGACCGGGAAGAGTCCGTGCAACGCCTCAAGCGCCTGCCCGTGGCGCAGCCGCCGGCCGGCCGGCGCGCGGACACCGGCCCGGCGGGCGGTCCCGCAGCCGTCGACCCGGCAGCGGCAGCTGTCGAGGAGGCGGCGGCCATCATCGACGAGGCGGCGGCTGCCGTCACCGGCGTGCCCTGCTATGCCGATCCGGAGAACGCTGCCCGCGCTCTTGGCCATGCTGTCCGGTACCAGGCCTGGCGCGGGCGGCAGCGAGGCAAGATCCCCGAGCTGAGCGGACTGCGCACGGCCGACGCGCGCGCCCTGGTCACCGGTTTCCTGGCCGGCTCGGCGGCTGGCGGCTGGCTGCCGGAAGCCAGGGCAGCCGAGCTGCTGTCCTGCTACGGCGTCCCGCTGGCTGTCACCAGGCCAGCGGCCAGCGAGCAGGAGGCGGTCGAGGCCGCCGGGCAGCTCGGCGGCCGGGTCGTGCTCAAGGCCGAGGCCGAGGGGCTGGTGCACAAGACCGACGCCGGGGGCGTCCGGCTCGATCTGCGCACCCCGGAGGAAGTCGCCGAGGGCTACCGCGCCCTGGCGGCAGACTTCGGATCCAGGCTGCACAGGGTACTTGTCCAGCCGATGCTGACCGGCGGCGTCGAGGTGATGATCGGCGTGGTGCAGGAGCCAGTATTCGGGCCGCTGGTCGTGTTCGGGCTCGGCGGCGTGGCCACCGAGGTGCTCGGCGATCATGTGACCCGGCTGACCCCGCTGACCGACGCCGACGCCGACGAGATGATCCGGACCGTGCGCGCCGCGCCGCTGCTGTTCGGCCACCGGGGCAGCCCGCCGGTGGACGCCGCCGCGCTCGCTGACGCCCTGCTGCGGGTCTCCAGGCTTGCCGACGATCTCCCTGAGGTCAGCGAACTGGATCTCAACCCCGTGGTCGCCAGGGAAGACGGCGCTTACTGCGTCGACGTGCGGGTGCGGATCAGCCCGGCAGAGCCCAGGGATCCCTTCCTGCGCCGGCTGCGCTGAGCACGCAGCGACACCGGCCGCACGCGGCGGGCCGCGGCCAGAGGATGAAGGCGCGGTCTACGGGGCGAAAGTCCCGGTAGGAAGGGCGAAATTCCCCTGATTCGCTGATCAGGTCTGCCCCATGCTGGGAACAGTTAGCTGCGCAGAGGCAGCAGCAGACGCAGCAGCGCAGACCGGGAGGGGCAGGCGATGTCACGACAAGATGGCAAAGCTCCGCGGATCGTGGTCGGGGTGGACGGATCCCCGCCCTCCCTGGCCGCACTGCGCTGGGCGGTCCGGCAGGCCGGGCTCACCGGCGCGACCGTGGATGCCGTGGCCGGATGGCAGTACCCGGCAGTGGTCGCCGGCTACGGGTGGGCTCCGGTCATGCCCGCGGAGAACATCGACTTCGGCGAGATCGCCGAGAAGACCCTGGCCGATGCGATCAGCCAGACGCTGGATCCCAGCAGCGACGTCCGGGTCAGCGCGCGAGTGGAAGAGGGCAACGCAGCACGCGTCCTGCTCGACGTCGCGGCGGGCGCCGACCTGCTCGTGGTGGGCAGCCGCGGGCACGGCGGTTTCGCCGGGGCGCTGCTCGGCTCGGTCAGCCAGCACTGCGTGCAGCACTCGCCGTGCCCGGTGGTGATCATCCATGGCAACGCGATCGGTGCGCACGGTGGCCAGGAGGCTCCGGCAGCAGGAGAAGCGGGGGAGTAAGCAGCCGGTCAGCCGGCCGCCAGGCCGTCGATCTCCCCGACCTCCGGCGCGGTCAGCGAGAAGCTGAACAGGTCGATGTTCGCGGCGATCCTGTCGGGGTCGACCGATTTCGGGATGACCGGGATCTCATGCTCCAGATGCCAGCGCAGCACCACCTGCGCGGGTGATACCCCGTGCGCCGAGGCGACATTGACGAGCACGGGATGATCCAGGTTGGTGTCCTTGAGCGGGCTGTATCCCTCTAGCGCGATGCCGCGCACGCGATGACCGGCGAGCGTCCGCGGGTCATATCGCGTCGGACTCCAGCGGACCTGGTTCACCGCGGGAGTCTCGCCGCTCTCGGTGCTGAGGTCGTCGAGCTGGGCGAGGCTGTGATTGCTGACGCCGACGGATCGGGCCAGGCCCTCGGCCTGGACCTCGAGCACCTCGTTCCATATCATCCGGCGCAGCCGGGGCTGCGGCGGCGGCCAGTGCACCAGCCACAGGTCCACATAGCCGGTGTCGAGCGCGCGCAACGATGCCCGTAGCACCGAGCGCGCGCGGCCGGCGTCGGTCGGGCGGACCTTGGTCGTGATGAAAACCTCGCCGCGGTCCAGGCCGCTGTCCCGCAGCGCCCTGCCGACCGCGACCTCGTTGCCGTACATGGTCGCAGTGTCGATGTGCCGGTAGCCGGCCGCGAGTGCGGCGCTGACCGCCGCGTGCGCCTGATGACCGCGCATCGGCCAGGTGCCCAACCCGACCGTGGGCAGCTGCGCGCCGCCGCGAAGGGAGATTGCTGGTACATCGCGCGTGTCGCTCATGCGGCCCATTGTCCGTCATGCGCAATCGGGCGCTGCTGCCGCCGCCGCTGTCGGTTGACGGCGTTATCCCGTGACGGGCGTTCCCGACCGGGCGGCCAGCCCCGGCCAGCAGTTCACTGAGCCGGAGCGTGACCGGGCCAGGAGCGCCGCCGCCTATGGTCTGCCATCCAGCCGGAGGACGGGGGCAATCCCGCCCATCGTCCCGGTGACGAACAGCTCGTCGGCGGCATAGAGCTGGGCCAGGCTGTAATCACCGACCAGGCAGCTGATGCCAGCCGCGGCCGCGAGCTCGAGCACGGCGGCCGTGGTGATTCCCTCCGGGCACGCGGCGGCCGACGGAGTTCCCAGCATGCCATCGGCGACCAGGAAGATGTTGGTCGCCTTCGTCTCCGCGACGAAGCCGCGGTGATCGAGCATCAGCGCGTCATCCGCCCCCGCGGCGGTGGCCTCGATCCTGGCGAGAATCGACGGCAGCAGGTTGTTGTGATGAATCTTGGGATCCAGGCTGTCGGGCAGCGGCGGCCGCCGCACGCTCGAGGTGATCAGCGTGATGCCCGCGGCGTCGTAGACCGGCGGCTTGTGGTCGGCTAGCACGATGAGAGTGGGCCCGGCCTGGTTCAGCCGCGGGTCCATGCCGCTGGTGATCTTCACGCCGGGGTGAGGGTGAGGCGGACGTGCACGCCATCGGTCATCTGGTTGGCCGCGAGCGTGCACCGGATCTCCGCGATGATCTCCGCGTCGGCGGGAACCGACTCGAAGGCCAGCGCCTTGGCCGAGCGCCGCAGCCGGGCCAGGTGCTCCGTCAGCCGGAAGATCCTGCCCTGGTAGACCCGCAGGCCCTCCCGCACTGCGTCGCCGCCCTGGACGGCGGAGTCGAACGGGCTGACCGCGGCCTCGTCCCGGTGCGTCAGCCGCCCGCCGACACTGACGATCAGTCGCGGTTGCGGGCGTCAAATTCCTGCAGCATCGACAGTCCTCTGGCACGGGCCAGGTGGGCCAGGGCCGCCAGGGGCCGGACCCTACTGGGCGAGCAGCCCGGCTACCGCGTCGTTGACCACCTTGCGGCGATGATCCCGCGACCCCTGGCCGGCCAGCGCGGCGAACTCCGGCGTGGTTGAGGCCCGCAGGTCACTCAGATGCAGGATGAGTCCCAGCAGCTCGGCAGGTGCATAGTGGGAGGAGAGCATGCCTGCCTGCTGGGCCCTGGCTATCTCCCCGGCCTTCTCCTGCAGGCTCGCCAGCACAATTGCCAGCGGTTCCCGCGCGCCGGCGCTGCCAGCTGACCAGCCGGGGGATGGACCTGCTGCGGGCTGCGAACTCCCCGGCTCAGCCTGCACCTGAGCTGGCCCCGGCGGATGTCACCATCGCCGGGCCCGGCGGTGACCTGCGACTGCGCATAATCGCCCCGACCGGTCCGGCCAGGGCCGTAATCGTGCGGATCCACGGCGGCGGCTGGGCCGCGGGCGCCCCCGAGGATGACGAGGCGCTCAACGACCAGATTGCCCGCCAGTGCCAGGTGGCGATCGTCAGCCCGGATTACCGGCTGGTTCCCGAGTCGTCCGTCACCGGTCAGCTCGACGATTGCGTGGCAGCCGCGTGCTGGACCGCGGCGCGCGTCCGTGACCGTTTCGGCGCCAGCCGGCTGCTGCTCGCGGGCACCTCCGCGGGCGCGCATCTCGCCGCGCTGCCCCTGCTCCGGCTCCGGGACGCCGGGGAGAGCTGCTTTGCCTCTGTCGTCGGCGTTCACCTGGACTGCGGCGCGTATGACCGGTCCGCCACCCCGAGCGTGCGTGCCGCGACCAGCGGCACCCTCGTGCTCGGCCGCGGCCTGATCGACGGCCTGATGGAGCTCGGCCTGCCGACCGGACGGAGCAGCATTCATGAATGACCACACGCCTGCCGGTCCCGGCGACCTGACCGGGGGAACCGCAGTCGTCGCCGGTGCCGGCAGCGGCATCAGCGGTGACAACCGCAACGTCGCCGTCGTGCGGCGCTTCCTCGACCAGGTCGTCAACGGCGGCCGGCCCGAGCTGATCGACGAGCTGTGGGCACCCGACCTTGTCTGGCACGGCGGCAGCCTCGGCGAGATGCGCGGCATCGACGACTACCTGAACGTCATGGCCGCCAGCGCCGGCCGGGCGTTCGACGGCATGCGGCTGACCATTCACGAGGTGATCGCCGCTGGGGACAGGGTCGTGGTGCGGTTCACCAACACCGGTACGCAGGCCGGCCCGTTCCTGGGAACCCCGGCCACCGGCAAGAGGGCCGAATGGCTCGGCATCGGCATCTACACCATCCGCGCCGGGAAGATCGCCGAAGCCTGGTTCGCCGAGGACATCCTCGCGATGCTGCTCCAGCTCGGCTCCTTCACCCTGCCCGCGTAAGCGGCGGCCGCCCCGGCCGGGCCGCGGAGGCCGCGTGCCGTCAGGGAATGCGCAGGCGGTGGCTGGAGAGCTCCGCGTAGGACGGCATGCCGCGCGCCGCCAGGGGCTCCAGCGCGGGCGGCAGCTCCACGGCAGCCCTCTCGGCGCTCGGGCCGAAACCAGTGGACCGCCACACCCCGTCGTACCAGTTTCGCCCACACCCCGTCGGTCGGCCGGGGCCCCGGCGGCCACGAGAGCATCGACGCGTCGAACGGAATCGCCAGCGCGTCGCAGAGCGCCTCGAGCGCGGGCTGCGGCTCGCGCAAAATCTCGCCGGAGTCGATGACCGGCCCGCCGAACTGCCGGAAGATCCGCACCTGCTGTTCCAGGCCGAGGCCGGCCGGCAACGCCCCGACCGCACCCGGGCGTAAGAGGCCAGCAGCAGCTGCCGCGGCTGGCGGATCAAGCAGGCATGCCGCAGCCCGGCCAGCGTGCCCGCGTCCACCTCCGGCAGCAGATGGTAAGTTCGCGGCACGGACCACATCGCAATCCGGGCCGCGTCTGCGGCCGAAGCGGTCACAGCACCACCACCGAGCGCAGCACCTCCCCGCGGCCCATCTTCGCGAACGCCTCCTCCACCGCGTCCAGCGCGATGGTCTCGGATACGAACTTCTCCAGCGGCAGCCGTCCCTGCAGGTGCAGGTCGGTCAGCATGGGGAAGTCGCGCGACGGCAGGCAGTCGCCGTACCAGGACGACCTTAGCGACCCGCCGCGGCCGAAGAAGTCAAGCAGCGGCAGTTCCAGTTTCATCTCCGGCGTCGGCACGCCGACCAGCACGACAGTCCCGGCCAGGTCGCGGGCGTAGAAAGCCTGCCGGTAGGTCTCCGGCCGGCCGATCGCCTCGATGACGACGTCTGCGCCGTTGCCCTCGGTCAGCTCGCGGATGGCCTCGACCGGGTCGGCCTCGCGGGAGTTGACCACGTGCGTCGCGCCGAACTGGCGGGCCCACTCGAGCTTGCGGGAGTCGACGTCAACCGCGATGATGGTGCGGGCCCCGGCCAGGCTGGCCCCGAGCACGGCGGCGTCGCCGACCCCGCCGCAGCCGATTACCGCGACCGAGTCGCCCCGGCTGACCTGCGCGGTGTTGAGCGCCGCGCCGAGCCCGGCCATCACCCCGCAGCCGAGCAGCCCGGCCACCTCGGGTCGGATCTGCGGATCAACCTTGGTGCACTGGCCGGCCGCGACGAGCGTCTTCTCGGCGAACGCTCCGATGCCGAGCGCGGGCGACAGCGTCGTGCCGTCGGTCAGGGTCATCTTCTGGCTCGCGTTGCGGGTGCTGAAGCAGTACCAGGGCCGCCCGCGCCGGCACGCCCGGCACTGCCCGCACACCGCCCGCCAGTTCAGGATCACGAAGTCACCGGGCCTGACCTCGGTGACGTGCTCGCCGACCGCCTCGACCACGCCCGCGGCCTCGTGCCCGAGCAGGTAAGGGAAGTCCGCGCCGATGCCGCCCTCGCGGTAATGCAGGTCGGTATGGCAGACGCCGCACGCCTGCACGGCCACCAGCGCCTCGCCGGGACCGGGGTCCGGAACGACAACGGTCGTGACCTCTACCTCGGCGCCCTGGCCGCGGGCGATGACGCCCCGCACCTCGTATGTCATCGGGCCTTGGTCCTTTCATTTCACGCGCACCAGGGTACCGCCTGCACTCAGCCTGGCAGCCTGCTGCGCTGCGCCGCTGATCTGGGGCGATGATACGGGGAAAGGCGCTGCCCGCGGCAGGCCGGCAGATCCGGGCTGGCCTACGGCAGCAGGTCGGCCGAGGTCAGCGTGGCCGGCGCAGGAACCGGTGCAGCGGCCTGTGCCGGGACCAGGGCTGAGGTCGGCTTAGCGGCCTGTGCCGCGGCTGGGGTCGGCTCAGCGGCCTGTACAGGCACCGGTGCAGCGGCCGCCGGAGCGGCCCGCACAGCGGCGGGCTCGGGGCTCGATGCAGCAGCGGGCGCAGTGGCTGCCGTGGCGACCGGGGCAGCTGTCGCCGGCTGGATCCGGCCGGACGCGGCGGGCCGCCGCCCGCCAGCCCTGATGACCGCGACGCCGGCTGGCGCCGCCAGCGCGGTCAGCGCGGCTGCGACCTCGTCAGCGTCGGCCTCGGACAGCGGGATCCGGTAGCGCGGCGGATCGGCACCTGGGAACAGCAGTCCGGGCGCGCGGAACATATAGGTGAGCGGCAGGATCAGCAGCAAGGCGGCGGCCGCGATCCGCAGCGGCAGCGCACTCCGGTGGTGCGCGGCGTGCCCGGCCGGGCTCAGGGCTATATCGAGCCGGGCGCCGTAGAGCCGCGGAGTGATCGTCAGCTCCTGCATCTGGGCCCAGGGCAGGTGCCTGTTCTGCCGGCGGCGACGGCCCAGCCGCCGTTGCGCGCCGCCGCGCAGGCCCAGGGTGATGCCGCCGTCGTCGACGGCGAAGGCGTTGCTGCGCATCGCGGTGAGCACGGCGAGCAAGGTGAGGGCGGCCGCGAGCAGGGCCCCCATGGCGATCGGGACGTACCACGAGGGCAGCCTGCCACGGAAGAAGACCAAGGCGGCGATTACCGCGTACCACACCGGGATTGTCCACAGACTCCCGCGGGGAAATAGCGGGGACGGGCCCCTGACCAGCGCGATGTAGCGATTCCCCACCCCGGCCTCCCGTGATGCGCGATACCGGCATCATCCGTCCGAGGGCCCGCGCCCGCAAGAGCGGAATTGTCGCCCGTCGGCAGGGCGGAGGAAAGCGGCGCAGCCTGGCCCGATCCGGACCGGGCCGGACCGGACCGGCGCGCCACGCCGAGTCGGCCCGATCATGTAGCGGTCACGGCGGATCCTGCCGCATGATGTAGTGATCTCGGAACCGCCAAGAACTCCGCGCCAGCGTCAGGGGTACCTATTTCATGAGCACCGGATGGCCGCAGGGGGATCAGGATCTGCGGGGGCGGTACGCCCGCAGCGACGATCCGTGGCCGCCGGACGCCGGCAGCTTCGGCGAGCCGGGGCACGACGCGGCCGAGCCGGGCTCGGACGGTGTCGGCCTCGAGGACGAATGGGTAGCTGGCCAGCCGTATACGGCGCCGTGGGAGGACGAACAGCAGCGCGGCCACGTAGCTGCCAGACCGGGCGGCCGGGGGCAGGACGGCCCAGCGGGCAGCCGCCGGCCACGGGATGACGTGCAGCAGGCGCCGGGCTGGCAGGCCGAGCCCAGTCCGGCCACCGGTTCCGACGATGAGGACGACGAGGACTACCAGTGGATCCGCTATCTCGGCGGGGGCCGCGGCACGGCGCAGGGCGATGTTCCTGCCCCGCGGTCGGCTAAACCTGATCGAGCGGGGCGGCGCGAGGCCGCCACCGGGACACGGCAGCGCTGGGCTGGCCGGCGCAAGCAGCATCCGCCCAGTGCGGGTACCCACCCGGCCCAGGCTCCCGCTGGCCGCGCCGACCGCGGCTACGACCAGCGCGGCCATGTCACCCCCGCGGGTCCCGGTCAGGCGGCGGACGACACCGATCCTGGCACCGCCCGCGGCTACGTCAGTCCGAGTCCAGTCGAAACGGACCACGCTGACCCTGGCAGCCTCAGTGGCTACGTCGCTCCTGCGAGGCCAGGGAGCATTGGCCACGGGCGGCGGTCCCGCGCGGCTGAGTCGCCCAAGCAGTCCCAACGGCAGGAGCAGGAGCAGGCGCGCCGCGCGCAGGAGGCTCAGCAGCGGGCTGAGGCCGAGCAGGAGCGCCTTGAGCTGGAGGCCCGACAGAAGGCTAAGGCCGAGCAGGAGCGCCTTGAGCTGGACGCTCACAGGCGCGCCCAGGCCGAGCAGGAGCGACGCGAGCGGGAGGACCGGCAGAAGGCTAAGGCCGAGCAGGAGCGCCTTGTGCTCGAGGAGCGGAAGGCAGCCAGGGCCGAAAAGGCGCAGCGTGAGCGACAGGCCCGAGAGGCCAAGGAGCAAGAGAAAGCAGAGCAGAAGCGGCGCCAGCGTGCGGCGCGCGAGCAGGCAAAGGCGACGACCAGGCAACAGTCGCCGGCCCGGCCGCAGGCCAGCGTTCTGACGGCAAGCCCGGCGCAGGAGGCGGTCAGCCAGCCGGTCACGCCCCAGCGGACGCGCTCTTCCCGCCGGGGGCGGCCGTGCCAGAAGCGCAAGCTGCTCTGGCTGGCGATCAGCGCCCTGCTCGTCGTCCTGGCCGTGGCCGTCGCGGCGACCGCCGTCCTGCTGAGATCCTCCGGCGGCGTCCGGCACATCCTGGTCACCCCCAACACGATCGGCGCTTACGCCCAGGCCCCCGCCCTTGCCCAGGAAATGAAGGCTGAGCAGCTCAAGAGCGGCATCGTGGCGCGCAGCAGCGGCGAGGCGACGCACGTCGTCGATGCGGTATACGAGGACGTCAGCGGGCCGGCGGCCCAGAACGGACCGCAGATAGTGCTCTTCATAGGCGGCAACCTCTCGGGTACCTCAGCGGGCTCGTTCATCTCTAGCTTCATCGGGAAACTCCAGGGCGCCGTTACGGCCAATCCGGGCTCGCTCTCTGGCGAGGCCGCTTGCGTGCCGAGCGAAGACGGTCGGCTGGCCGAGTGCGCGTGGGCCGACAACGACACCTTCGGCGTCATCGCCTCACCGACCCTGGGCGCGGCCGGACTGGCCAAGGAGCTTCGGCAGATGCGACCCGCGGTCGAGCGCGTCGCCAAATAAGGTCCATCCGGCCGGGTGCTGCTACGCCGCAAACCCGGCACGGCACGGATTGATAGTGACGGCGGGAAAGCTACTTCGACTTCTTGTCGCCATCCTGCGGTCGCTGAGTGCGCAGCGACAGGCGCGCGATGGCCATTGCTATGGCGCCAGCGAGGACGGCGAGGCCCACCAGCTGACCGCCGACGAGGCGCGGATCAAGCGGCAGCGTGGCGGCCGTGGTGTCCGCCCTGACGCGGGGGGCAGCGTGCCCCGGCCGCGCAGTCACGCCGGGGAAAGAGGGGCTAGCGCCGGGCCTGGGCGAGACCGTGGGGAAAAGGCCAGACGGGTCAGTCGGCGTGATTCCCGCTGTTGGCACAGCTGGCAGCGTGACGGGGGGCAGGGTCGATGCGGGAGGCAGGGTCGATGCGGGAGGCAGGGTCGATGCGGGAGGCAGGGTCGATGCGGGCGGCAGGCTGGCGGTGGCCGGGCCAGTTGCCCCGCCAATCGCCCGGCTGCTCGGGCTTGCCGACGGTGCTGCGCCGCCGGCAACCTGCACAGCCGCCGATGACTGCAAGGGCGATGATCCAGTCGCATCTGCGCGGGCCATCAGCTCCACATGCTCGCCCTGGGCGGCCTTGGCGCCCACTTTGACGGTCGCCTGCAGCTCGTCGGCCAGGCCGACGGACAGGTTCCCGAGGCGGCAGGTCGTGCCGCTGGCCGACGGGCACACCGTGTACTTCGGCGCCCCGACGTGTGCGGCGGGCTGCACCTTGACCGTGGCGACCGCGTCCTTGCTCACCGCGCGGGTGCTCCAGACGAAGATCGTATAAGTGGCCGTGTGGCCCGCCTTAACCTGCGATCCGCCGAACGGCTGCACCAGGATGCACAGCTGCGGGGTCCTGGGGCTCGGCGATGGCGAGGGACTGGCCGACTTAATGGGGCTCGGGCTCGTAGACGCGCTCTTGCTGGGTGATGGGCTCTTGCTGGGCGAGGGCTTGCTGGTCGCGCTCTTGCTGGGCGAGGGCTTGCTGGTCGCGCTCTTGCTGGGCGAGGGCTTGCTGGTCGCGCTCTTGCTGGGCGAGGGCTTGCTGGTCGCGCTCTTGCTGGGCGAGGGCTTGCTGGTCGCGCTCTTGCTGGGCGAGGGCTTGCTGGTCGCGCTCTTGCTGGGCGAAGCTTTGCTGCTCGGGCTCTTGCTGCTGGCAGCGCTCTTGCTCGCCGACGGGCTCGCGCTCGCATGGGAGAAGGCGCTATCTGTCGAGGTGGGGATGGCGGCGCAGGGCGAGATCGTGGACTGCGTGCTGGCAAGGGCAGTGCCCGCCGCGGCGAAGGAGAAGACGCTGATGCCAGCCAGGCAGACCAGAACGCTCGGCGAGGCGCGCCGTGTCCTCACCGGCACGGCACCTCCTCGGTCCAGGTCCCCCAGGGGCCTGGGATGCTCCCCATGCACGTCATAGTAAGCATGCTCGCGGTAAGGATTCCCCTCTGGCCCAGTTCGACACCTGACCATCGGCGGAACGCCAAAGGCCCGGAGGGGAAGCTTCTGCGTGGCGCAGCGGCAGCTCGACCGAGGAGGGCAAGACGGATCCGACAGACGGCAGACGTCCTGACCAGGCACGCAGCAGCACCCGACCTCGTCCTGCGCTACGGGCCCGCCGACGAACACGTAGCTGATCTAAGGCTAACTGGCGCTCGCGAGCGGGCCGGAGACACGCCGCTGGCGGCCAAGCCCTTGGTCATCTTTTTGCACGGCGGTTTCTGGCGCGTTGCCTTCGACCGCGCGCACACCGGGCCGCTCGCTGCCGCGCTTGCCGACGAGGGATTTGCCGTCTGCACGCCGGAATACCGCCGGACAGGCCAGCCGGGTGGCGGCTGGCCCGGCACGCTGGACGACATCGCGGCCGCGGTCGATCTTCTTCCTGGCCTTGCCGCTGAGGCCGCCGGAGGCATGATCGATCCGGGCCAGACCGTGCTCGCCGGTCATTCGGCAGGAGGCCATCTGGCGCTCTGGGCGGCTGGCCGACTCCGGCTGCCAGCTGGCTCGCCGTGGCGGTCAGGGCCACCACAGGCTGTCGGCGTAGTCGGGCTAGCGGCGGTCTGCGACCTGGCCGCATGCTACGAGCAGAACCTCGGCGATGGGGCAGCAGCCGCGCTGACGGGCGGCAGCCCCGCCGACTATCCCGACCGCTACGCGAGCGCGGATCCAGTGGCCATGCTGCCAGCGGGCGTCCCTGCCCGCCTGGTCCATGGCACGGCCGATGACCGGGTCCCCTGCCAGATGAGTCTTGACTATGTGAAACAGGCCAGGCTGGCCGGCGACGAGGCGGACTGCGAAGTCCTGCCGGGATCAGGTCACTTCGCGATGATCGATCCGCCATCGGCAGTGTGGCCGCGGGTCGTAGCGGCGTTCGGCGCCATGACCACCGGAGCGGGCCGTCCGGGCTCGCGCCCGGCGGACCCGGACAGGTCGTGATCGTGAATGCTCTCTTGGCGCGGCCACGATGACCGACGGACGATCGTTCGTCGCGACGCGGAGCCTATTTGGCCAGGCGCAGTATGCGCCCGCCGGATGCCCCCTTAGCTCAGTCGGCAGAGCGTCTCCATGGTAAGTATCCCATTCGAATCGCTGTGCTGACCTGCCCGAACGCAGGTGGCAGCTGAACGCTGTGCGCGTAATAAGACGCTCTAAAATTGCCCGCTTGGTGGGCCGTGAAATGTGGCGAACGTCACGATCTGATCGTGGAGTCTCGTCCCTAAAGAACGGGGCGGGGGGACCACGGAATCCTTCGGGCACACAATCAGTGGCGAAGCCATCGTCGCGCGTGCGCGCGTGTGGCTTCCGGTCGGCCTATTGCCACCACACGAGGCAGTAGACCGCTGGCTTAACCACGAGCCGACCGCCCTCTTTGCGGGTGAGGACTCACCTACACGATCTGATCCGTCGTTCTAATGTGGGGCGGCAACCGGACGACCGTCAGCTTAGAGCAGGAGTCACCTCGATGAGCGGAGTCAACGGCAAGGTCGTCGCCAT